>ENA-ORTY01000685-ORTY01000685.1-human-gut-metagenome-genome-assembly--contig:-NODE-685-length-43109-cov-35.027175_pt1 | contig 43109 bp, 30 predicted proteins | sample MGYA00241917_ERZ509198 | MGnify/ENA primary metagenome ERZ509198 (study PRJEB26280, sample SAMEA2338857) | human gut metagenome | biome: human gut; feature: human-associated habitat; material: faeces...
TGTTGCTCAGGAACTTATAAATAAAGTTAAATTATAGTGTTGCGGAATTAAGGAATAATGAAAAGACTACAATCATATATACTATTTATATTGTTGCTGTTGGCAACTGTTCTTCCGGCACACGGGCATATTTCCAGAAATATGTTCATGATTTCCAATCTCAATACAGATAATGGACTGTCCAGTCCTCGTGTCTATTCTATTGTTGAGGCAGAGGATGGTGCTATGTGGATAAGTACTAAACGAGGGGTTGACCGATACAACGGGCAATTGGTTTCTAATTACACATTGGCTACAGAAATGCAGTATAGTGATGCCAGTGGCAGAAATATCAAATTGACCCAAGATCATCATCGGCAGATATATGCTTACGACAACAAGGGAAAAGTATATATATATAATAAGGTGAAAGATACGTTCGTCTTGAGATGTAATCTTCTGAATATTCTTGGGGGAAGCATTGTATTGAACGAATTGTTGGTAGATGAAAAGGGCAACTTTTGGTTGGCTATGGATAAAGGTCTTTACTGCTTGTCAGCTTCTGCTGACGGGAAGGAAATCGTTCGCAAGAAAGCTAAAGGTAGATTTATATTAAAAGATACCTATATTAATCATATCCAGTTTGTTGGTCAGAGACTCTTGATAGGAACTTCCAAAGATGTATATTGCTATTCGGTAGCTACACAGAAAATAGCAAAAAAAATAAGCGGTAGCTCTGTGGTTTCTTCTTATCATGATGTAGAGGGGCATCATATTTGGTTGGGTACTTTTCATGAAGGAGTGAAGGTGGTGGATGATAGTACTTGGAAGCCGATCAATTCTATAGCTTTCCATTCTTTACAGAACATTCCGCAGATTCCCGTACGTTCTATTATTTCATTTAATCATCAAACTGTTCTGATGGCTGTCGATGGAGCTGGTATCTATGCTTATGATAAGCAGAATAAACAAACCAAGCTCTTACTGAATACAGATGGACGTCCTGGTAACGTGTTGAAGGGTAATGGTTTATATACTTTGTGCCGCGATCGTTTTGGAGATTTATGGGCAGGCTCTTATTCGGGAGGAGTAGATTTAGCCATTCCGATGGAACATACTCTGGAATATATTACGCACGAGTATCTTAACAATCAATCGCTGATAGATAATTGTGTGAACGATGTGTTCCAAAGTCGCGATGGAAAAATATGGTATGCTACTGATAAAGGAGTAAGTATTTATGATTCGCAGACTCATTTTTGGCATCATGGACTATATAATAAGGTGGCACTTACGATTTGTCAGACTGTTGATGGAAGGATTTTGGTCGGTACTTATGGCCATGGTGTATATCAGGTGAACAGTGATGGAACCAGTATGCCTGCATATTCAGTTCGTAATGGAAAGTTGAAGAGCGACTATGTGTTCAGTCTTTTTGTTGATAGCGAAGGCAATCTCTGGATAGGCTGTTTAGATGGTGATATGGCCTGTTTCCCTTCTGGAAAAAATATTTTCAGAGGAGTGGAGAAGGCAGCTTTCTATCTGCCTGTCAACGAGGTACAATGCATTACAGAATCAGAGGATAAGCGCAGTATCGCTGTAGGAACTTCGCATGGTTGCTATCTGATAGATAAACATAATCCTATGCACCCACGCCGTTTTTTTTATCCAGAACAATATCCCGATAAAGACATTAATTTGTTTGTCAACAGTATGGTTTATCAGAATTCCCGTCATGTCTGGATAGGTACGGATGGTGGTGGACTTTATGATTATAATCTGAAGACTAATAAATTAAGAAACTATACTACTCATGAGTCTTTACCGTCTAATACGGTTTATGGACTTATCAAGGGAAAGAATGGCAAGTTGTGGTTGAGTACTGATAAGGGATTGGCTTTCATCTATAAGGGGAAGGTGGTAAATCTCAACTTCTTCAAGGGACTTGAACGTGAGTATAATCGGATGTCTGTGGCGTGTACTTCAGATGGCAGGATGCTTTTTGGCAGTAATGATGGCGTAGTGGCTTTGGCTCCGATGTTTGCCAAAGGATTGAATTATGCAGCTCCGCTTCGTATCCATCGTGTTGAGGTGGAAGGCGTAGAGCGTACCGACCAATGGAATAAATCCCTCTTTGAGATGTTACAAGATGGCACCTTGCAACTTCACCATCATGAGAATACGCTGATTGTTTCTTTCGAGAGCATCAATTATCAATATCAGCATGACATCCAATATCAGTATTATTTAGAAGGATATGATCGTAACTGGAGTAAACCTTCCTCTTATCAGTTAGCACGATTTGTCAATTTGCCTCCTGGCAACTATGTCCTTTATGTTAAGGCTATTTGCAGAAGCAATGGTAGAGAATTGGGAGCAACCACCCTAAAAATTTCTATTGCTCAACCTTGGTGGAACACCTGGTGGGCATGGATTGTCTATCTCTGTATTCTGACAGCCATCTTATATTTTGCATGGCAGTTTTATAAAGAACGATTGCAGCGCAAGTATTATGACGAGAAGATCAATTTCTTCGTCAATACTGCCCATAACATACGTACTCCTTTGAGTCTCGTTTTAGCTCCTCTTGTTGATCTGTCTAAAGATTCTCACTTGAGTGAAAAGAGTCGTGTTTTTTTGGATATGGCGCAGCGTAACGGCAATAAACTTTTGAAGATGGTAACAGAGTTGCTTGACTTCCAAAAAGTAGAACAGTCTGCCGAACAGGTTCGTCTGCAAGATATAGAATTGCCGATGCTTTTACGTTTGCAGATGGATAAGTTTGCATTGGCAGCTCAGGAGAAGCATATTCAGCTGTGTCTTGAAACGTGTCCGAAGCAACAGATTCATTCTGATGTCAAAATGGTGGATCTGATATTGGAAAATCTTCTCTCGAATGCTATCAAATATACACCTCAAGGTGGAAAAGTTACGTTGTCGGCTTCTGTTGAAGGTAAGATGGCGCTGATTCATGTATGTGATACAGGTATAGGTATTCCCAAGGCAGAAATTAAGAGTATCTTCAAGAGCTTCTTCAGGGCTTCTAATGCGGTGAATTCTCAGGAAATGGGAAGTGGATTAGGACTGATGCTTACACAAAAGCTTGTAGAGAAATTAGGAGGAAAGCTTAGTTTCGTAAGTGAGGAAGGAAAGGGTACTACTTTCTGTGTGAAGTTGCCATTAGGTAATGTAACAGATTCTTCCGTTCGGCTTGTTGAGGAAAAGAAAAAAGTTGCAAATGAATCTTCTTTAGCTGAAGACAAGCATGATGAAACTTGCCAAACTGTGTCTTCTGCGGTTTTGCAGGATGCTGGTGTTTCAAAGGATACAATTCTTTTTGTCGATGACAATGAAGATCTTTGCAAATATATCAGAATGACTTTTGGTGATTCTTATCAAGTAGTTGATGTGGAAAGTGCAGAGGCTGCCTTGAAATATTTGAAAGAGGGCGGTGTGTGTGATATCGTTGTTTCAGATGTCATGATGCCGGGAATGCACGGAGATGAGCTCTGTCGCCGCATAAAGGAAAACAAGGAAACATCATGGCTGCCAGTTATCCTGCTGACTGCTAAGATTGGTCGTGACTTTATGATAGAAGGACTCGGACTTGGTGCTGATGACTATATCGCCAAGCCATTCGATACTGCTATTCTTGCGAGTAAGATTGCCAGTATTTTGAAGAATCGTCGCCGGTTGAGTCAGTACTATATGGACAGAAGTCTTGCTCTTGTTAGAGGAGATATGGCTTCTGAGTCTGCTTCTCCCGAGCAGATTGTGTGCTCTGAATCTTACGAAAATGTGGAAGAAGCTGTTCTGAATCCACAAGACCAGGCTTTTGTAGATAAAGCTACCAGTTTGGTGTTGGCTCATCTGAGCGACACCGACTTTAATATCGACCGACTCTGTAGAGAGATGGCGATGAGCAGAACGCTTTTCTATGGTAGGCTGAAGACTCTTATGGGGCAAAATCCGCAGGATTTTATGCGATTGATACGTCTGGAGCAGGCTGCAATCTTTCTGAAACAGGGAGATAGTGTGATGGATGTCTCTGTGAAAGCCGGTTTTGTAAATGTGAAGTACTTTAGTACAGTATTTAAAAAGCACTTTGGGGTTTCTCCCAGTAAGTATCTGTAAATCAGAACTTTAATTTTAAAGAAAAGGTTTCGGTTTGGACGATATGTCTGAATTGAAACCTTTTTTGTTTGTTATCTAACCCTCTTGAAGTTCCTTTTCTCTATCTTTGCAGCCAGAATCTGTTACGCACAGTTTTTTAAAACCGAAACAATAACAATTTACCCATAAAATGAAAAGGAATTTTTTGACATTTAGCCTCTTTTTAATAGGCATCTTCACATGTTTCTCATGCGAAGCAAACACGTTGCAGAATGACCCATCCAAAGGTTCTGATGGCGTATGCGAATCCATGCCTACTGCCCAGCAATGGAATAAAGATGTTGTGGGATGGAATCTTGGAAATGCGTTTGAGTGCTCAGCTCCTGGACAGGATGGTGAGTCGATGCAGATTGGCAACCCTGATGGTTCCATCCATGCAGAGACAGCTTGGGGCAATCCCGTTGTTACCAAGAAGATGATACAAGCTGTGAAGAAGGCAGGTTTCAATGCCATCCGTATTCCAATCCGTTGGCAGTGCCACATTACCAATGCTCAGGCGATGAGCATCGACAAGGCTTGGATTGCTCGTATCAAGGAGGTAGTGGGTTGGTGTCTGGATAATGACCTCAAGGTTATCATCAATGCGCATCATGAAAAATGGCTCGAAAGTCGTCCTACCTATCAATATAAGGAAGAAAACTGCCAAAAGCTTGCGCTCCTCTGGATGAATATCGCCTCTGAGTTTGCCAACTATGACAGTCGCTTGGCTTTCGCCGGTACCAATGAGGTTCACGTCAGGGACAACTGGAGCAAGCCTACTGCCGAGAATCTCGAAGTGCAGAATGCTTACAATCAGACATTCGTGGATATGGTTCGTGCCACAGGCGGCAACAATGCCAAACGCCACCTCATCTTACAGACTTATGTTTGCAACCCTTGGTTTGGCATCGAGAATGGAGGATTCATCATTCCGAAGGATACCGAAGGCAATGGCAACAACTATATGAGTGTGGAATTCCACTACTATCAACCATGGAGCTACGCCGGCGATTGCACCTACGATTACTGGGGTGATGCCTACAAGGATGCTGGCAAGACACCTGCTGACAACGAGAAGACTATGACGGATTTCTTCGATAAGGCGATGAATACCTGGAGCAACAAAGGACTGGGTGTCGTAATAGGAGAATGGGGAGTAACCGACCACTATAAGTCAAACTCTGTGAAAGTGCATGAAAACATGACATACTACTGTAAGTTCTTGACTACGGAGGCTCGCAAACGAGGCTTCTCTACTTTCGTTTGGGACAACAACCACTTTGGTAACGGCTCTGAGAAGTATGGCATCTTCGACCGTTTCAAGAGTATGAAGGTGAATGCTCCTTGGATTCTTGAGGGAATCTTTCAGAAGTAATGATATGATAATAAGATGATTATTTTAAACCTATAAAGAAAATAAGAACTATGAGAAAGAAAACAAAGTTTCTCGGCATGCTCGGTGCAGGTTTGATGTGGATGCCTACTTCGGCCATCCTCGCTGCCCAGATGAACAATGCTGCTATGAGCGTTCAGCAGAACCAAGGCATCAAGGGTACAGTGGTGGATGCCACTGGCGAAACCTTGATTGGTGCAAGCGTGAAGGTGGCTGGTACAACCAACGGTGTCGTTACCGATCTGGATGGTAACTTTACGCTGAATTGCAAGCCTGGAGCCACACTCGAAGTGAGCTACGTCGGTTACAAGACGATGACCGTGAAAGCTGCTGATGGTATGAAAATCAAGATGCAAGAGGATGGTAAAGCTTTGAATGAGGTAGTTGTCACCGCCCTCGGTATCAAACGAGACCGCAAGGCTCTCGGCTATGGCTTGGAGGAAGTGAAGGGTGAGGAACTCACCAAGGCGAAGGAAACCAACGTTATCAACTCTCTTTCAGGTAAGGTGGCTGGTCTCGTCGTGCAGAACACCGCTGGCGGTGCTTCTGGTTCTACCCGTGTGCTTCTCCGTGGTAATACGGAAATGGCAGGCAACAACCAACCTCTCTACGTGGTGGATGGTGTGCCTTTGGATAATACCAACTTTGGCAGCGCTGGCGAAGCTGGTGGCTATGACCTCGGTGATGGTATCTCTGCCATCAACCCTGACGACATCGAGACGATGAGCGTATTGAAAGGTCCTGCTGCCTCTGCCCTCTATGGTAGCCGTGCTTCTCATGGTGTTATCTTGATTACGACCAAGAAGGCGGCGAAGGATAAGATTGGTGTAGAGTACAATGGTTCTTTCACTGTCGATACACAGTTGGCTAAGTGGGACGACATCCAGGAGATATATGGCGCTGGCTACAATGGCGAGCTTCCTAATGCGAGCACCTCTGGTACCAATGCCAGTTGGGGACCTAAGGCCGATGACTTTATGTTCAAGTACTTTGATGGTGAGGAGCGTCCATTCAAGATGCATCCTAACAACGCCTCCGATTTCTTCCGCACAGGTTTCACCACCCAGAACTCTGCCATTCTCTCAGTTAATTCCGGTAAGACGGGTATGCGTTTCTCTGTTACCGATATGCGCAACAAGGACATCCTGCCTAACACCAATATGAGCCGTGACAACTTCAACCTCCGTGTGAATACCTCAGCTGGTCCTGTTGACTTCGACTTCACCGCCAACTATACTCGTGAGAAGGTGAAGAACCGTCCTGCATTGGGAGACTCTCAGAGCAACGTGGGTAAGAACCTCATGACCCTGGCGGGTACCTACGATCAGGCTTGGTTGAAGCACTATGAGGATGCCGACGGTAGCTACTCCAACTGGAATGGTAACGACCAGTATAACAGAAATCCATACTGGGATCTCTACAAGAACCGCAATACATCCGACAAGGACGTGTTCCGTTTTACGGGTAAGGCCATCTGGAACATCAACAAGCACCTCAAGTTGCAGGGTACCATCGGTACCGATATCAACAGCATGAACTTCGAGGACTTCATCGCCAAGACAACTCCTGGTACTCCTGCCGGAAAGCTTACCGACCAAATCTTCAAAAACCGCACACTCAACGCCGAGATACTCTCCCTCTACAACAACTCATGGGGCGACTTCGATGTCAACGCTACCGCTGGTGGTAACATCTTCAAGGTGAACAACAAGACCACTACCAACATCGGTCTTAACCAGCAGATGAATGGCATCAAGAACATCATGAACTATCAGGAGCAGAATACTCGCGAGAGCATGTATAAGAAACAGATCAGTTCTCTCTATGCCAGTGCGAGCCTCGGCTACAAGCATACTTACTATCTGGAGGGAACTCTCCGTGGCGATAAGTCATCTACGCTCCCTGTCAATAACAATACATACGTATATCCTTCGGTATCTGGTAGCTTGGTATTCTCCGAGTTTATCAAGAACAAGAAGTTCATCAATTACGGTAAGATTCGCGCATCTTGGGCAAAGGTAGGTAGCGATACCGATCCATACTTGTTGGCACTCAACTATACCACGGGCAAGTACAGCTACTCGGGTTATACCATCGGTATGATAGCCAACTCAACACAGCCAAACAAGAATTTGAAGCCTACTATGACAGGTTCTTACGAGGTAGGTTTGGAGATGAAGTTCTTCAACGGACGCTTGGGCTTGGATGCCACCTATTACAACCAGAACTCCAAGAACCAAATTTTGAGCTTGGCTTCAACCACCACCTCTGGCTATGCTTACCGCCTCATCAATGCCGGTGAGATTCAGAACCAGGGTATCGAGATTGCCCTCAATGCTCGTGCCTTGCAGATCAAGGACTTCGCTTGGGACTTGGGTGTCAACTTCTCGAAGAATTCCAACAAGGTGAAGTCGCTCACCAATGGCATGGACTACTTCGAGTTGGCGAAGGCATACTGGTGCGGTGTTTCTGTAGGTGCCAAGGTAGGTGAGAACTATGGAGCTATCCGTGGACACGACTTCCTCTACAACGACAAGGGTCAGGTGATTGTCGATGCAGCTACTGGTCTTCCAAAGGTTGACCAGGAAATCAAGACCATAGGCAACTCTTCTTGGGATTGGACTGGTGGTTTCTATACCACATTCTCTTACAAGAACTTCCGCCTCTCTGCTTCATTCGATGTGAAGGTAGGTGCCGACATCTACTCTATGTCCATGCGTTCCGCATACCAGACTGGTAAGGCAAAGGGAACATTGGCAGGTCGTGAGGAGTGGTACACTTCCGAGGAGGCTCGCAAGGCTTCGGGTATGGACCTTACAGCATGGCGTGCAGCAGGTAACTGCAAGGGATTTGTCGTAGATGGTGTCATCGACAATGGCGACGGTACTTATCGCAAGAACGACATCGCCGTGAACCCTGAAGATTACTGGAAACATGTGGCAAATGGCGTGCAGAGTGCCTTCGTTTACGACAACTCTTACGTGAAGTGTCGTGAGATTACTTTCGGCTATACCTTCCCAGAGAGCATACTGGGCAAGTATGTCAAGGGCTTGACCGTATCCTTCGTGGCTCGTAACCCATTCATCGTTTGGAAGAACATTCCTAACATCGACCCAGACTCCAGCTACAACACCTCAGGTCTCGGTCTGGAATTTGGTTCCCTGCCATCTCGCAAGAGTTATGGTTTGAACGTGAACGTGAAGTTCTAATCTCGAAAAAAATGATTCAATTTCTTTAGAAGAGTCCTAATATATAATAATGTAAGAAAATGAACAATATAATCAAGAAATATATAGGTAAGAGCAGCCTGATGATGGCTTTCGCCCTGATGGCAACCGGCACAGCGATGACTTCATGCTCAGATGATACCTTGAGCAACATCAATACCGACAAGACCAAGGTGAGCGAGCTCGACCCTAACGCACAGTTGACAACAGCTTTGTTGCAGACTTACGGTGACTTCAGTCTGATGGATACCTACCGTAACTATATAACTGGTTTCCCACAGTATTTCGCTGGTGGTTGGAATGTAACCAATTACGCTGGTTCTAATTTCAAAGAAGATGATATGACTCGTCGAGTTTGGGACCGCTATTATGAAATCGGTATCAAGAACCTTGTGGATGCCATCAACAATTCTGCTGACAAGGCAAACTTGAATGCGGCACTTCGTATCCATCGTGTCTATCTCACGGCAGTTTTGGCAGATACCTATGGTGACGTGCCTTGTTCGGAGGCAGGTCTGGGTTATATCTCAGGTATCTCCACCCCTAAGTATGATACCGTAGAGGAACTCTACAGCTGGTTCTTTGACGAACTTGACGCTTGCGAGAAGCAGCTTGGCACAGGTACCGACCACATTTCTGGTGATGTCACCAGCATGGGTGGTGATGTAGCTCAGTGGAAGAAGTATGCCAATGCACTCCGTATGCGCTATGCCATGCGCATTTCCGATGTTAATCCACAGAAGGCAAAGGAGGAGTTTGAGAAGGCTGTGGCTGCTGGTGCTATCGCCAGTGTAGCCGATGATGCTTATATCAAGTATGCTGATTCTCCATTTACCTATTATGATGGAGCCAACGACTACGATTTCCGTGCCAATGCATTGAGCGAGACTCTCTATGGTCAGGATGCCACATCGCCTACCATGATATGCTCTACCTTGTTCTATCAGTTGCAGAATACCAACGACCCTCGTCTCTATCGCATCTGCCGTCACTACTACAATATCAAGCGTAGTCAGGTGAAGCCAGATAAAGAGCAGAACATCGACTTGACCGATGATTTCCTGGCTTACTTCAAGAGCAAGAACCTCGGTGAGGAGCCTTGTAACCCTGGCGCAGCTTGGTACACAGACTGGATGAATCCAGCTACGGTGGATGACCTTCCTACTTTGAAGAAGTATGCAGAGATAGACGAGAACACTTATGCCAACTCTGATTATATAGCCCGAGCTGGTCGTCCTTGCCTGAACATCGACTTCGAGAAGCCTTCTTGTCCTGGCGACTTGATTAGCTATGCCGAGGTGGAGTTCCTCAAGGCTGAGGCTGCAACCAAGGGTTGGAATGTAGGTGGTGGTGATGCTGAGAGCCACTACGAGGCTGGTGTTCGTGCCAGCATGGAGTTGCTCAACAACTACTATCTTACATCCAACAAGATTTCCAAGGAAGAGATAGATGCGTTCATTGCCAGCAATCCGTTGGGTGACAATCCTAAGGAGACCATCAACACCCAGGCTTGGATTCTCCACATGATGAACCCTTCTGAGGGTTGGGCTAACATGCGCCGCTCTGACTATCCTGCCATCTTGAACCGCGATCTCTTGACCAAGAATGGTTTCACTTATACTGATTCTAACTGGTCAATGCCTGTCCGCTTACAGTATCCTGAGATGGAAGGTCAGTACAACAATGCCAACTACAAGGCTGCCATCGACCGCATGGGTGGTACAGACGATTGGCATAAGCGCCTCTGGTGGGACAAGGCTGATGTAAATCTTCAGCCAGACTTTAATCCTCCATTCGGAAAGGGATATAGCGAGTAGTGTTTAATGTTAAGTTTTATAGGACAATAGATAGAATAATTAATTATGAATAAGACAATGAAACAATATAAGGGAAAAGTCTTGAAGGCAATGATGATGCTCTTAGCCATGAGTTTCGCACTGGCTGGCACATCTACCTTGTCTTCTTGCTCTTCTGACGATGATCCATACTTCACTGTCAGCGAAAACGACGATCCACGTATCTTGAACACCGACTTGGCTGATTCCAAGATAGACCGCAAGACTAATTATAAGTTGGAAATCAGAGTGACTCCTGTTCACTATACCACTGTGACATGGTTGCTCGACGGCACGCAGATTTATGAAGGTACTACCATCGACCAGACTTTGCCTATAGGTAATCATGAACTGAAGATTGTGGCAACTACCACCAAGGGCAAGAGCACATCACGCACCTTGAACGTTACCGTGACTCCTGCTGCCGATGACCCTGCCTTGGGTACCAATGCCAACGAGCTTTGGGTAGCTCCAGGAGAAACTACAACCATCCACAAGTGCAAGAACCTGAATCTCGTTAAGAAAGTTCTCATCGCTGATAAGGAGGTTGCCTTCGAAGTTCTCGATGATGGTACGACATTGAAAGTTACTGCTCCTTCCGGCCTCGCCAATGGCGATTACGACATTACATTGGTAGATGGCAATGGCGTACAGTTCCCTGGCGGTACCATCAAGGTAACCACCGAGGCTCGCCCATCTATGGAGAATACCCTCTGGGAAGGTGAGTTTGCCGTGACATGGGGTACACCATTCGATGCCTTGAAGGACACCTTCCTCTCAAAGGTGAAGGCTGGCACCATCCTCCGTGTCTATGTAGATGGAAAAGGTCAGGGTACTGCTGCCACTTCTTGGTGGAACAACATCCTTACCGGTAAGGGCGACCCAGACCGTGGCGACATCATGGTGAATGGACCTGCTACATGGAAGTTTGAACTGACCGACTTGTCTATCCAACTTCTTACAGAGCAGCAAGGTCTCCTCCTCGTGGGTGATGGTTATACCGTAAAGAAAGTAACTATCGAATAAAATATTAGAAAGAATCTCGTTATTATCATATAACGTCAAATCTTAGAATTTATGAAGAAATTATTATTATCTATTTCAATGTTGGCATTGGCTTATACAGCCAGTGCTAATGTTCCGGTCATCAAGAGCGACCCTAAGATAGAGGCTCAGGTAGAACAAACCTTGAAGAAACTCACCTTGGAGGAAAAGGTAGGACAGATGATGGAATTGGTGACCGACCTCTTTGGCGCAAACGACAAGAACGGTGTGTTCTATATCGACGAGCACAAGACCGATTCTATCCTTTCTCGCTATAAGATTGGCTCTATCCTCAACGCTCCTAACACTTGCGCGCCAACCGCCAAGCAGTGGGAGAAGTATATCTCTCAAATCCAGAAGATTTCGATGAAGCGCATCGGCATCCCTTGTGTCTTCGGTCTTGATCAGAACCACGGTTCTACCTATACACAAGACGGAACCCTCTTCCCGCAGAACATCAATGTAGCTGCCACCTTCAATCGTGAGATAGCTCGCCGTTCGGCTGAGGCTACTGCTTATGAGACTCGTGCCGTGAGCGTGCCTTGGACTTACAGTCCTACCGTTGACCTCGGTCGTGATGCCCGTTGGCCTCGCATCTGGGAGAACTTTGGCGAAGATTGCTACCTCAGTTCAGAGATGGGCAAGGCGATGGTCCATGGTTTTCAGGGAGAAAATCCTAATCATATTGACCAGTATCATATATCAGCCTGCATGAAACACTTTATGGGCTATGGTGTGCCTTGGACTGGTAAAGATCGTACACCTGCTTATATTTCACCTTTTGATTTACGCGAGAAGCACTTCGCTCCTTTCCTGGCGGGTCTGAAGGCTGGAGCCTTGACAGTGATGGTTAATTCCGCTTCCGTCAACGGTATGCCGATGCACGCCAACAAGGAAATCCTGACAGGATGGCTGAAGGAACAGACAGGATGGGATGGTGTGTTGGTTACCGACTGGGCAGACGTCAACAACCTCTATACTCGCGAGATGATAGCTAAGGATAAGAAGGATGCGCTCCGCATCGCCATCAATGCTGGTATCGACATGATTATGGAACCTTATTCTTGCGATGCTTGTGGCTACCTTATCGAATTGGTGAAAGAAGGCAAGATTCCGATGAGTCGCATCGATGATGCCTGCCGTCGTGTGCTTCGCATGAAGTACCGTCTCGACCTTTTCAAGAACCCAACCCAGAAACTGAAGAATTATCCTAAGTTTGGTGGCGAGGAGTTTGCCAAGCTCGCCTTAGAGGGAGCTACCGAGAGTATGGTGCTCTTAAAGAACGAGAAGTTGCAGGATGGCAATTCTGTCTTGCCTCTCGCCAAGGGCAAGAAGATTCTCCTCACTGGTCCTAATGCCAATCAGATGCGCTGCCTAGACGGTGGATGGAGCTATACTTGGCAGGGCCATCGTACCGATGAGTTTGCCGGCAAGTACAACACCATCTATGAGGCTTTCTGCAATCAGTATGGCAAGGAGAATGTGATTCTTAATCAGGGTGTTACCTATAATGAGAAGGGCAAGTACTGGGAGGAGAACGAACCTCAGATTCAGGATGCGGTAAATGCTGCAAAAGATGCTGATGTTATTGTAGCTTGCATCGGAGAGAACTCTTATACTGAGACTCCTGGCAACCTGACCGACCTCTGGCTCTCTGAGAACCAGCGCAATTTGGTGAAGGAACTTTCTAAGACCGGCAAGCCTGTCATTCTGGTCTTGAATGAAGGTCGTCCTCGTCTCATTGCCGACATCGAACCATTGGCACAGGGCATCATCGACATCCTTATCCCTGGCAATATGGGCGGCGATGCCTTGGTAAACTTGGTATCGGGCAAGTCAAACTTCAGTGGCAAGATGCCTTACACCTATCCTAAGGAAATCAATTCGCTCGCCAACTACGACTTCAAGAAGAGCGAGGAAGTTGGTACGATGGAGGGTGCTTACGACTACAATGCGAAGATTACCCAGCAGTGGGGCTTCGGACATGGTTTGAGCTACACCTCTTACAAATATAGCAACCTGAAGGTTTCCAAGTCTGATTTCCGCCACGGCGACATCATCAAGGTGAGCGTGGATGTGAAGAATACGGGTAAGGTTGCGGGCAAAGAGAGCGTTCTTCTGTTCAGCAGCGACCTTATTGCCAGCATGGTTCCTGATGGCCGACGCCTCCGTGCTTTCGATAAAATAGAGCTTCAGCCGGGCGAAACAAAGACTGTCACCTTCAATTTGAATGCCGATGATCTTGCTTTCGTAGGTTATGATGGCAAGTGGGTATTGGAGGAAGGCGATTTCAAACTGATGATTGCCGACCAGAGTGCCGATATCCATTGTGATAAAACTTATCAGTGGCAATCGGCTAACCGATAAACCAATCATATTGGTAAATGGTAAAGTAAGTTTATAAAGGAGTGTACCCATTTTGTGGTACGCTCCTTTTTCTTGACTTCGTCACTCAAAAAAACACTTTGACGAAGATGTATCCGCTTGCCTTTTGCATCCTGAGCGGGCAACGCGTGTGCACCTGTAATAATATGGGCAATCTTTCTTCTGGCATATACGTCGTGGCTGGTAAGAAGTTTGTTGTTAAGTAATGTATGAACGTCAAATATTGAAGGAGGATGCCTTGGCGGATGATTTCTGCCAAGGCATCCGCTTTCTATATGCGATAAAGTGTATAATCTGTTTCAAGTGCCGTTCGTTTATTGGTAAGTTCTTGCGTTTAATAATTTTTCTATTCTGCGGTAAACTGTTGTCCTTTATATTCTTCTTTAAACTCCGTAACCGTCTGTCCAGTTTGTTTTTTGAAGAAACGCATCAAATGTCCAGGCTCCGAGAAATTGAATTCGTATGCCAATTCACTGGTAGTTTTGTCAGTGAATAATATTTCATTCTTGATTTCTGCAAGTAGACGTTGTTTCAGCAGATGTACGGCCGTTTGCCCATATTGTGCCTGTACAGAAGCATTCAATGTGATGCGGCTGATGTTCAGCATGGCTACATAGTCGGCCACTTGCTGGTATTGGCGAATATGTTTCTCTAAGAGTTGTTTGAACTCAAAGGCATGGTGGTTCTTGGGGGCATCAAAAGGCAGATGGTGTTGAGCAGAATACCTACGATTAAGGGTCATGAGCAGATAATGAAGCAAGGATACGATGATGTGATAGCTGTCGGCAAGAGGATGGTTGAGTTCTTCTTTTATCCGCACAAGCAAACGCTCGTATTCTTGTTGTTCCATAGCAGTAGCCGACAGATAGGGTGGAAAATCTGTTTGATAGCAATAAAGCAAACGATAAGTAAAGAAAGGATCGGCAAGATAGGTTGAAAGAAAATCATCACGGAAAATAAGGAAACGATAATCCGTTTGGCTTTCATCAATATGCCACTCCTGATGGATGTGCGGCGAAAGTATCAGCACCGTATTGTCTTTCAACACGATATGTTGAAAGCCATAACGCAGCCACCCGGATGCTTTCCTGAAGAAAAACAACTCGAAGAAGTTGGTTTTGAAAGACGGATACTCCATCAATACGCCCCGCAAACGCTCGTGCGTATCGGTATTGATGTTGAAATCTACACCACATTCTGTTTTGCTGAAAGGAACTTGTGTAAGTTCTTGGGGATGACTCTCTAATTTCATGCAACAAAAGTACGAATAATTAATGGTTTATCAAAATGGTAGAGCACATATTATTAATGGTAGAATGTTTCTTTGTTTTATGCGCTACCTTTGCACTCGTAATCAAAACAAATAACATTATGAAAGAAATTAAAATTGCAGAAAAAGGTGAGAACTTCACCACGGTGAACGTAGGTAAGTTGAATGAAATTAAGGACTATGAGTTGGCTATGGGCAATTTCTCTATCCCGGGAAAGATGTTTGCTGGACATACACTACAAGCAACAGGCGCAGAATTGTCTTTCCAAAGTCTTGCAGCTGGGCAGGATTATGGCACACGCCATACCCATAAAACCCACGAAGAGCTTTATTTCATTCTTAAAGGTGAAGGCATTTTCGATGTAGACGGCAAACGATTTCCCGTTTCAGAAGGAAGCATCGTGAGAATTGCGCCCAATGGCAAACGTGCTTTCAAAAACACAGGCAGCAGCGAAATGCTCGTGCTTTGCGTACAATATAAGGCAAATTCGTTCTCTGATGATGATGAACCTCTGAAGGATGCTATTATGTTGGAGGCCAATGTTAAACTTTAATAAACAATGAAAATCCAGCAAGTAAGAAACGCAACGATAATCGTTGAATATGGGGGAAAGAAAATTCTGATCGACCCCATGTTGGGAAAGAAAGGCTGCATGCCTCCTTTCCCCTTTAGTAGAAATCAACACCTGCGCAACCCACTTCATGAACTACCTTTTCCTGTAGAAGAGATGCTAAAAGGTGTGGATGCTGTATTGCTTACCCATCTACACGATGACCATATCGATGAGGCGGCCTATGAAATGATACCTAAAGATATGCGATTTTTTGTGCAAGACGAAAACAATCGGCAGGTGGTGATGTCGCATGGATTTAATCATGTGGAAGTTGTCGGCGACAATACAAGGGTTGGGGAAGTGAACATACAAAAGGCCGAAAGCCAGCATGGTAATTTCATCATGAAGTATCCTGCCGGACATACATCGGGTTATGTATTCACTCATCCACAAGAAAAGACGCTCTATCACGCCGGAGATACCATTTGGTATGCTGGTGTAAAGCGCAATTTGAAGCGTTTTCGCCCCGAGGTTATCACCCTTAATGCAGGTGGTAATGGCTTTCACTTGGGTGGACGCGTTATTATGAACGATGAAGATGTGGTAAAAGTTGCTGCTGCTGCACCTGATGCAAAGATATTTGTGACGCATCTTGAAGGCGTAAACCATAATAGCGTGACGCATGAAATGGTGAGAAAGCGTGCGAAAGTGGCAGGAATTTTAGACCGCGTCTTTATTCCTGAAGACGGTGAAACGGTAGAGGATTTGTAAAGAATAATGGAAGAAATATGGCAAAAACACTCATTGGAACGAAAGAGGTGCGTGGCATCATGACCAAGTCCAATCTCCCTGTTGGTGGCTATTCGGTGGATCCATACGTGGGTTGCACCCATGCTTGCAAGTATTGTTATCCGAACCATTTGTTTTGTATCGCCCATCTTCCCTGGCATCACCAATTTCAAAGCTATTTTTCATAAAGTGAAAGATATTTGCCACCTCTTTTGGCTTGAGAACCTTAATCTGCGGGGTGGTTTTAAGGCCAACATTATGGGTTATATTAAATCATACTATCCCCATTTGTTCCCACTTTATGAAGAAATCTATTTGCATAAAGACCGGACATATTGGAAGCAATTGGAGCAAGAGGCCGCGAAAATGGCGCAGGAGGCTCAATGTAAGTATGTGGATAATGAATTGCCTTACGAACGAAGTCCCAAAGGACATCCCTCGATAGTAAATTATCTTTATCACGAAGAAATCAGAGGGTCAGGAAATACGGGTAAAAGGAATGTTATGCAATAAAACAGATGCGTATCTCTACTGTTGATAGACTACTTGGAGAATAACTACTTATAAGGCTTTCGGTATACTTGAAGGCCTCAAAAGCATATCAATTGATACTGCCACTTCCATATAGGAATATCTGCTCCATCACAGATGCAGGACGTTGTAATGTGTAATTTTATATATATGATTAAAGCATTGTTATTGTTGGTCTGATACCAAACAGCAATAAATAATTATTATAAACGTAGCGGAGGTCTCAGACCTCCGCTACGTTTTCTAATCCTGGTTTCCGATAGTGAGTTTCTTCAGCGCATAGAACGAACCGTTGAAGATGTTGAAATCTACATATCCCTTTATGCCTGGCAGCTTTCCTGCGTCTGTGTGCTGCCAGAAGTGCCACGTGCCCTTGTATTCCACCTTATCTACATAGTAATGCGCTATCCAGTAGGGATAGTCGTCGAATACGGGCGCGTCCAGATAGTTCTCCTTAAATTTATAATATGTGTATATGATAGGCTTCACGTGGTATTTGTCCTCTACGATGTGCAGCCATGTAAGAATGTCGCGCTGGAAATCTTCCACATTGCGGTCCTGCGGCTTGTGCTCCACGTCGAGCACAGGCGGAAGGTCGCCATTTTCCAGTCGCACTTGTTTCAGGAAGAAGTAAGCCTGGTCGCGAGCCGACGATTTGTTGCTCCAGAAGTGATAGGCTCCGCGAATCAGTCCGTGTTCGCGAGCCTGTCGGAAGTTCTCCTTGAACTTGTTGTCTGTGCGCGACGAACCCTCGGTCGACTTTATCATGACGAAGCGCAGCGGATAGCCCTCGATATTGCTGTCGCGCAGCTTGTCCCAGTCGATGGTGCCTTGATAATGGGAGATGTCGATGCCGTGAATCTCGTAGCCGGCGGGATAGTTGGTGTCGCCGAAGAGCGCACGCCAGCGAAATCCGGTAGGACTGACGAAGTAGGAGTAGAAAGCCCACATATACACGCATACGCATATAGCAGAACTTGTCCACCATACGGCACGCGGGTTGCGAGAGAGTAGGGCGGAGAGGCTTGAGCGGCGCTTTTGCTTGGTCGTGGAGCGTCGTTTGCGTGGTTTGTATGTGCGTTTGTTTGCTTCCATCTTTTTACATAAAAAAGAAGAGCAGAATGACCATTGTCACTCTGCTCTTTCAGTATTAATTCTTTAGTTTTGAACAAGCAGAGGTTTACTTAGCCTGCTCAAGCATCAGAGTCTTTGTAGTCTGGTCGCATACCTCTGCCGGACCCCAGTACTGAACCGGACCCGGGTAGACGTAGCAGTCGTTCTTAGCCCACTCCTCGCGATGAGCAGCGAGGAACTTGTAAGGAGCACCATCGAGCTCAACGAGAGCTTTGCGGATAACCGGCTTGTTAGCACCGTTACGACGCTCGATATTCATCATCATTGTGATAGGCACACCACCTGCGATCCACTGCTCTGCAGGCGCTGTTGTGTTCTTGATGACAGACATGTAGCCAGTCTTGCCGTTGCTGATGAGGCGTGAAGCGTTGAAGCCGAGTGAGTAGCAGTAGTCAGCGTCGTAGTTAGACGGAGCTGCGCAACGTCCCTCGTAGCCGAAGAAGTGGTGCTGAGCAGAGAAGTGACCGTTGAACTTGCCCTCTTCCTTCCAAGCCTCGAGCTTAGTAGCTACCATGCGAGAGAGAAGCTTCTCAGTCTCGATGAGCGATACCTGAACGTTGCCGTGCGGGTCGCGGTCGAGGCAGAGCTGACGAGCTACGTCCTCAGGAAGTGACTCGAGAACAGCGAGGTTGTCCTTAGCGATATTGTTCTTAACGAAGTCGATCTGCTCCTCTTCGTTTGCGAACTCGCGTGACTCGCCAGTTGTCGGGTCGGTGAGCACCTCGTTGAGCTCAGCGATGAGCTTCTTGATAGCCGGGATGAACTCGATGAGACCCTCCGGGATGAGTACAGTACCGAAGTTGTTGCCGTCAGCAGCGCGGTCTGCAACAATCTTAGCGATGTATGTTACAACGTCGTCGAGCGACATCTCCTTAGTCTCGATCTCCTCAGAGATGAGGCATACGTTAGGCTGTGTCTGCAGTGCGCACTCAAGAGCGATGTGAGAAGCCGAACGGCCCATGAGCTTGATGAAGTGCCAGTACTTGCGTGCTGAGTTACAGTCGCGCTGGATGTTGCCGATAAGCTCTGAGTATGTCTTGCAAGCTGTGTCGAAACCGAAAGAAGTCTCGATCTGCTCGTTCTTCAAGTCGCCGTCGATGGTCTTCGGGCAGCCGATAACCTGAACGCCGTACTTCTTAGCTGCATAGTACTCAGCGAGTACACATGCGTTGGTGTTAGAGTCGTCGCCACCGATGATTACGAGAGCCTTGATGCCGAGCTCGCGAAGAATCTCGATGCCCTTCTCAAACTGCTCTTCCTTCTCGAGCTTTGTACGACCTGAACCGATGATGTCGAAACCGCCAGTGTTGCGGTACTGATCCATAAGCTCTGATGTGATCTCGATGTAGTTGTGGTCAACCAAGCCGCCAGGGCCGAGGATGAAACCATAGAGCTTGTTCTCTGGATTCAATGATTTAATACCGTCAAACAATCCTGAAATTACGTTGTGACCACCAGGAGCCTGACCTCCTGAAAGGATAACGCCTACGTTGAATGCAGGAAACTCTGTCTTCTCGCCAGCCTCAAAAGTGATAACAGGCATTCCGTATGTGTTCGGGAACAACGCCTTGATCTCTTCCTGGTTACCTACTGACTGTGTTGCCTCACCCTCTACGGCCTTAACCGGACCCTGGAGAGCCTTAGGCAATTTGGGCTGATAAGCAGCTCTTGCAATCTGCAATGCACTAATTTCCATGTGAATTTAAATAATTAAAATATGTAATGTATAAATAGATACTTTTTTTGCACTGCAAAAATACACTTTTTCTGTGACATACCGAAAAAAACTAAAAGAAAACGAACAATTTGAAGTTTTTTATAGAGAATACTTGTTGCATATTATTTTTTTTTCTATCTTTGGCGTGTTAATTTTATCTTTTAATCAATAATCATTTTAATTTGTTATGGCAAACAAAAGAAACCTGAAACGCAATATCAACTATGTTTGTAGTGAACTTTTCTCAGAGGCAGTAGCTGCTTCAATGTACAGTTCAAAGACAACAGAGGAGGATGTGAACGCATTGCTCGCTTCTATCCTTGTTATACACAACGACTATGTGCGCCGCGTGTCGCACCAGGAGCCGGGCCTTGCGCCGAAGCTTTTCTACAAGGATCTTGTGAACAGCTTCAACAAGCAGGTGTCTGAGATTGTTGACCAGGTGGTTAACCTCGGCTAATCGAAATTTTAAATCAAATATAAACATAAACAAACACAATGAGTTTTTTGCAACGCATTTGCAAGACACTGTTGTATAAGCGCATGGGGTGGACCACTCGTATAGAAGTGGACCACCCCGAAAAGTATATACTCTGTCTTGCTCCACATACCAGCAACTGGGACTTTATTATCGGACTTCTCTACTCGCGTGCCGAGGGCATTAAGGCCAACTTCCTCATGAAGAAGGAGTGGTTCTTCTGGCCGCTTGGCGTATGGTTCCGCCATCTTGGTGGCATACCCGTTAACCGTTCGAAGCATACAAGCATGACCGATGCTATGGCAGAGGCAGCGCGTCGCGAGCCAAACTTCAAGCTTTGCGTTACGCCGGAAGGCACACGCTCGCTTAACCCTAACTGGAAGAAGGGCTTCTATTTCATCGCATTGAAAGCCGAACTGCCTATCTTGCTCTACGGTCTCGACTTCGAACGCAAACTGATAGAATGTACGCAGATGATTGTGCCTACGGGCGATGTGGATGCGGACATGAAGCGCATAAAGACTTATTTCAAAGATTTCAAGGGAAAGAACCCTGAATTGTTCACCGTCGGTGAACTTGACTAATATGAGAAACAGATTATTGTCGGTTTTGGTGTTCGCAGCCGCTCTGATGGCGCTTCCTGCTACGGCAGGGTCGCACAAGACGCTGTCGGCGGCTCAGCTGGATACTCGTCTTAAGAATTATGTGCTCGCCACACGAGCAAAGAATGTCGTCTACGCCGTACAGCCGTATATGGAGTCGTACAGCGTAGACGATGCTCGTCGTGTGCTCACGCTGAATGTGAGCACAGGCTTTGCCACGCAGAACTTTACGGAGAAAAGCGTGGGCTATTATTATAAACGTCTTGCCAAGGCTTTGCCAAAACCTTACAATCGCTATCAGCTGCGCATCAACACGGCTGGTATGCCTATAGAGCAACTCGTACCTGGCGCAAAGCTGCGTAGCGGTAGCGCACCCGGAGGATGGGGACGCATCAACTACGATGGCGCGCCGTGGGTGATGAACGAGTCGCAACCCAACTTCGTGTCGCACGGACTCTTCGACCGTCATATTTCTCTTTGGCAGTCGCACGGCATCTATTTCGACCAAAAGAAGAGACGCTGGAAGTGGCAGCGTCCAAACCTTTTCTGCACCAACGAAGACCTCTTTACACAGACTATCGTTGTGCCTTATCTCATTCCGATGCTCGAGAACGCCGGCGCTGTGGTCTACACACCGCGCGAGCGCGACTGGCAACGCAATGAGGTGATAGTAGACAACGACGGTTCGAGAGGATACGTAGAGGACGACGGACGCGAGAAGTGGCGCACTACCGAAGAACGTGGCTTCGCTTTCCATCGCGGCATGTATCACGACGGCGAGAACCCGTTCGAGCAGGGCACAGCACGCATGGTGCGTACAACGAAGAAAAGCAACGAGTCGTGGGCGGCGTATCAGCCAACCATACAGCAGTCGGGTCGCTACGCCGTATACGTGAGCTATCAGACTGTAGCCAAGAGCGTAAGCGATGCGCAATACATCGTCGTGCACAAGGGCGAACGCACTTTGTTCCGCGTAAACCAGCAGATGGGCGGCGGAACGTGGGTTTATCTCGGCACGTTCGACTTCGATGCAGGCAACAGCACCGCCAACCGTGTAATCGTTACCAACTCGTCTACGGAGAAAGGCGTTGTAACGACAGATGCTGTGCGTTTCGGCGGCGGTATGGGCAACATACAGCGTGGCGGATCGACAAGTGGCATGCCGCGTTGTCTGGAAGGTGCGCGATACAGTGCGCAATGGGCGGGCGCTCCTTACTCGGTTTATAGTAGCAAGAACGGCACCGACGACTATGCCGATGACATCAATACACGCTCGAATATGCTCAACTGGCTTGCAGGCGGGTCGGTATACGTGCCGACTCGTGAGGGAAAGAACGTGCCTTTCGAGCTTAGTCTTGCGGTGCATAGCGACGCCGGAGCCACACATGTACATGATTCTATAGTCGGTTCGCTGGCTATCTGCACCACCAACTTCAACGACGGACGTCTTGCTGTCGGCGTGTCGCGACAGATTTCGCACGACTTCGCCAATATGCTCCTTACCGGCGTGCAGCGCGACCTTACAGCTACCTACGGCAAGTGGACACGCCGCTATCTGTGGGACCGCAACTACAGCGAGACTCGCAAGCCGGAAGTGCCTTCGGCGATTATTGAAACGCTGTCTCATCAGAACTTCGCTGATATGCGCCGCGCATTAGACCCGAACTTCCGCTTCACTCTCGCACGTTCGCTCTACAAGACCATACTGCGTTATGTCAACGGCAATCACTCGCTTGCGTGCGTTGTGCAGCCTTTGCCCGTAAGCAACTTCCGTATACAGCGAACAGCCGACAATCAGTTGCAGCTCTCGTGGTTGCCAATGAACGATCCGTTGGAGGCAAGCGCCGTGCCTACTACATATAATATATATATAGCAGAGGGCAGGGGCGGTTTCGACAATGGACGCAGCGTGACTGGCACATCGTTCACGTTCACGCCTAAGCCGAACGTGGTTTATCAGTTCCGTGTCACGGCTGTGAACCGCGGAGGCGAGAGCTTTCCGACGAACACGCTTGCAGCATGCATAAGCGGTCAGACAGGAGCGCGCGATGTGCTTGTTGTAGACGGCTTTACGCGTCTTGCAGGTCCGGCGGTTGTTGACGACGGCACACGCCAAGGCTTCGACCTCGATGCTGATATGGGTGTTTCGCTCGGCATGAATGCAGGTTGGGTAGGCAGACAAATCGACTTCGATCGCTCGCGTGCAGGTAGTGAAGGTCCTGGCGCTTTAGGTTATTGCGAGGACGAACTTGCTGGCAATTTCTTTATGGGAAGACAACAAAACGAGTCGGTTTGCCACGTATCTGACATCGCAGCGTCGGGCGCATACAATGTCGTAGCGTCGTCGGTTGAGGCTGTGGAGAACGGATTCGTGAAACTCGCAGACTATCGCATCGTCGACTTGATGTTCGGATTGCAGAAAGACGATGGCTACTCGCTTGTGCGCTACAAGACCTTCTCGCAGTCGCTGCGCAAGGCGCTTGAGACTTACGTACGTGGCAACGGACGCATACTCGTAAGCGGTGCGTATGTGGCGAGTGATATGCAGCTCGATGCTGAGCGCAGCTTCCTCTCCAATGTGTTTAAAGTAGGATTAGGCGGACAGAACAAGAATATCTCTACGAATCTTGTGAACGGACTCGGCATCAACTTCGACATCATACGCCGACCTAACGACCGTCATTACGCAGCACAGTCGGTAGACATCATTAATCCGCTTGCGCCGGCGTTCTGCGCTATGCGCTATGCCGACGGCACCGATGCTGCTGTGGCTTACGACGGCGCCGACCACAAGGCGTTTATTATGGGTTTCCCGATGGAGTGCATCAATAATGTGCGTTCGCGACAGCAGGTGATGAAGGCTGTAATGACATTTCTTGCCAAGTAATTTGGCTATTTCAAGCAAACACTATAACTTTGCATAGTTATTGAAGGAAAAACTAAAAAACATATAATATAATGTATAGAACGAATACATGCGGAGAGCTTCGTCTCTCTGATTGTGGCAAGACCGTGACTCTTGCCGGATGGGTACAGCGCACTCGCAAGATGGGTGGTATGACATTCGTTGACCTCCGCGACCGCTATGGTATCACACAGCTCGTCTTCAACGACTCTGACGACAGCGACCTTTGCGCACGTGCAGGCAAGCTCGGACGTGAGTTCTGCGTGCAGGTGAAAGGTGTAGTGAACGAGCGTGAGAGCAAGAATGCAAATCTGCCTACTGGCGATATCGAGATTATCGCTAAGGAACTGAATGTCCTCTCGGAGAGTGTTACACCTCCGTTCACTATCGAGGACAACACCGACGGCGGCGACGATATCCGTATGAAGTATCGCTACCTCGACTTGCGCCGTCCGACAGTTCGCAAGAATCTCGAACTGCGTCACCGCATGACTATCCTCATCCGCAACTTCCTTGATGCGCAGAACTTCATCGAGGTGGAGACACCTATCCTCATCGGTTCTACACCTGAGGGTGCACGCGACTTCGTTGTGCCTTCACGCATGAACCCCGGACAGTTCTACGCTCTCCCGCAGAGCCCGCAGACTCTGAAGCAGTTGCTCATGATCAGTGGTTTCGACCGCTACTTCCAGATTGCAAAGTGTTTCCGCGACGAGGATTTGCGTGCAGACCGTCAGCCAGAGTTTACTCAGATCGACTGCGAGATGTCTTTCGTTGACCAGGACGACGTTATCAACCTCTTCGAGGATATGGCTCGCCATCTGTTCAAGGAAGTACGCGGCGTTGAGTTGCCGGCTAAGCTGCAGCAGATGACATGGCACGAGGCTATGCGCCGTTTCGGTAGCGACAAGCCCGACTTGCGTTTCGGTATGGAGTTCGTAGAGCTCATGGACGTACTGAAGGGCACAGGCACATTCTCTGTATTCAATGAGGCTGAGTATATTGGCGGTATCTGCGTACCTGGTTGCGCTGACTACACACGCAAGCAGCTCGATCAGCTTACAGATTTCGTAAAGCGTCCGCAGGTAGGCGCAAAGGGCTTGGTTTACATCAAGTTTAACGCTGACGGCACAGTGAAGTCGTCTGTAGACAAGTTCTACACACCAGAGGTGCTCGCAAAGGTCAAGGAGACAACCGGCGCCAAGGATGGCGACCTCGTTCTTATCCTTTCTGGCGACAACGCCAACAAGACACGCGTTCAGCTCTGCACTTTGCGTCTTGAGATGGGCGACCGTCTCGGTCTGCGCGACAAGAACAAGTTCGAGTGCTTGTGGATTATCGACTTCCCTCTCTTCGAGTGGAGCGACGAGGAGCAGCGCCTTATGGCTACTCACCATCCGTTCACAATGCCAAACCCGGACGATATCCCATTGCTCGACGAGCATCCTGAGCAGGTACGCGCTAAGGCATACGACTTTGTTTGCAACGGTATCGAGGTAGGCGGCGGTAGCCTCCGTATCCACGACAGCAAGCTGCAGGAGAAGATGTTCGGCATCCTCGGTTTCACAGAGGAGCGCGCCATGGCACAGTTCGGCTTCCTCATCAACGCCTTCAAGTACGGAGCACCACCTCACGCTGGTCTCGCATTCGGTCTCGACCGTTTCGTGTCTATCATGGCAGGTCTCGACTCTATCCGCGACTGCATCGCATTCCCGAAGAACAACAGCGGACGCGACGTGATGCTCGACGCTCCTTCTGCTATCGATCAGAAGCAGCTTGATGAACTTCAGTTGAAGGTAGATTTGAAAGCTGAGTAATCATTTTGATCACAATATACGTTGATATAAATCAATAAATGTGAAAAATATTAAGAAAAAGTCCGGATTTCCGGACTTTTTTCGTATTCAGACGTTGCTTTTGGAAAATATTTTACTAATTTTGTAAACAAAGGGAACCCAAGCGTGTTGAACGTAAGGGACTTTATTAATGTTTTTATTAGATTATGGCAGAAAAGAAAGCAACAGAAAAGAAGGTGGCTGCAAAGAAGACAGCTACAAAAACTACAGCAACTAAGACTGCTGCAAAGCGTTGTGCTACAAAGAAGGCTGAAGTAGTTTTGAATGTGGACGCAGAAAGCGTTGGCTTCCGCGCAGGTGATGTTTATCAGGCACTGGCTGCAGCAGGCAAGGCACTGAGCGTTCAGGAAATCGCAAAGGCTGCTAATATCAGTAGCGAAGAAGTTTACCTCGGTATTGGCTGGCTCTTCAAGGAGGGCAAGGTAAAGAACGAAGAGAACCTCATCACCTTGGCATAAGCAAGGTAAAATTGCATACGAAAGGAGCTTTTACATATCTTTATGTAACAGCTCCTTTTCTATTTGTATATACCGATAAATATTGCTCATTTTTATTTTAAGAAATGATAAAAAATATTTATCTTTGCATATCTAAAACTTTTAATAATATGACTCAAGATAGAAATCACCTGGTAATCATGGCTGGTGGAGTAGGAAGTCGTTTCTGGCCGATGAGCACAGAAGACAATCCGAAACAATTTATTGATATCCTCGGAGTAGGCAGAACCCTTCTGCAGCTTACATACGACAGATTCAAGGGAATCTGTCCGCTTGAGAATGTTTGGGTGGTGACGAACAAGAAGTACGCCGCACTGGTGCGCGAGCAGCTTCCTGAAGTGCCTGCCGAGAACATCCTTCTTGAGCCATGTCGTCGCAACACGGCGCCATGTATAGCATACGTCACATGGCGCATCAAGGCTATCAATCCGAAGGCTAATGTAGTAATCACACCGAGCGACCACTTCGTTACCGATGTGGAGGAGTTCCGCCGTGTCATCACGTCGAGCATGAAGTTCACAGCCGAGATCGACGCCATCGTCACCCTCGGCATGTCGCCGACACGCCCCGAGACTGGCTACGGCTACATCCAGGCTGACCTCTCTACAGCGTCGCCACGCAACCGCGAGATATATCGCATCGACTCGTTCCGCGAGAAGCCCGACCTGGAGACTGCGAAGGAATACATATCGCATAAGAACTATTTCTGGAACGCAGGCATCTTCGTATGGAGCGTCGCTACAATCGTGAACGCTTTCCGCGTTTACTGCCCTACAATAAGCAAGATTTTTGAGAGCATGCTGCCTATCTACGGCACGCCGGCTGAGCGCGATATGATTGACCAGCGCTACCCTGAGTGCGAGAATATCTCTGTCGACTACGCCATTATGGAGAAGGCCGAGGAGATCTTCGTGTGCCCAGCCAACTTCGGATGGACCGACCTCGGCACATGGACTTCGCTGATGTTGCAGAAGCATCACGATCTTTATGGCAATACGGTCATCGGCAACAACGTACATCTTTACGATTCGCACAACTGCGTGGTGCATACTCTGAACGAGAAGAAGGTTGTTGTTCAGGGGCTTGACGGATATATCGTTGCAGAGAACGACAACTCACTGCTTGTATGCAAGCTTTCTGAGGAACAGCGCATACGCCAGTTTGCGGAAGATTAATTACCGCGTAGCGGAAACATCATTACCGCATTTCGGTTACATTGTTACCGCGCAACGGTTACACTATTACCAGTCTGTGGTAATAATTGTGGCTCATTCGGAATTAGGAGTAATTCAATTATGAACATATAAGTAGCGGAGGTCTCCGGCCTCCGCAGTACCAAGTCGAATACAAATCATTATTACTAATAATAGAGTTTGTATCATTGGTTACTGCGGAGGCCGGAGACCTCCGCTACTATAAGATATTATCTGTTCGGCAACCAGCGCTGCTCAACCGAAACTTCTATGCTGAAACTCGGGTTGAAGTTGTAGCGCAAAGTTGCTCCGATGCGGTCGCCGAAGTTGCCGATGTCGTACATGGAGTAGGGCGAGAGTCCGAAGGCGCTGCGACTGAATGGCCCCATGCCGTATCCACCGTAGTAACCGTCGTACAGACCATAGCGCAGTCGGTTGGAAATATTGTTCGTTATCGACTTCTGTGCGTAGATGTATGCCTCCCAGTGCTCGTTGAACTGATATCCAAGAACCGCCGACAGTCCGGCTTCGCGCCAGTTGTTGCCGGCATAGTTGATGTTGTTGAAGTAGCCGCCGACGGCTACCGACAGCTTGTCGGTGACGGGCATGGCGTACATCAACGCTATGTTCTCCTGAAAACCAGCACCTCTGTGCGCTCCCTTGCCGAACTCGGCGAATACGGACGCACCTACCTGCACGTTCAGTCCGCGATGCAGCGCCCAACTATTGAATCCGCTGCACCAACCGAACGGGTAGCGGTTGATTGGCGATGCAGTTGTGGCGCTGAGTGTGGGCAGATGCAGCGAGTCGTCGTGAGCCGGTTGAAGCTCGTACGCCGGTTCTTCTGCTTCCTGCAGTTTGCGCAAGCGTCCGCCGTAGCGTGTCGGCATGATACGCTGCGGAGCCGATTCGTCGAAACGAATCTGGCTGTTGCCCAGAGTGCCTGTTGTAGCATTTGTCTCTTGTGCTTTAGCCGTCATGCTGAAGGCAGATGACAAGAGCAATGCTACGAGTGTTCTTGTCTTTATTGTCATAATGAGTCCTCTTTTTTTACTCTCCGAGATACTGTCCGATGAATAATATCGCACCGGTCTGTTTCTCTGTGATGATGTAGACGAACGGACGGTTGGCGTGGAACTTCACGTGGCGCGGCTCGTTGGGATCGAGTGCTGTCATTGCAACCATTCCTGCTGTGATGGCAGCAGCCTTAGTGCCTTCCTCGCTAACCTCAATCTTCGCCTTCTGCAACATCTTCGAGATGAAGATATTTGCGTCTGACATGTTCTTGAAGTTGGCTGCGCCGTTGAAGATGGACGGAGCACCGAGCTTCGATACGGCGTCGTTAAGCACCACCTCCGTGCTTGTTGTGAACTTCGGCAGTTTGAGGTCTACAACGCACTTCTGCATGTCTCTGTACAGCGAGCCAATCTTCTGTGCGTCTACCTGCTTCATCATCTCCTCGATAGACACGCCTTCCTTAGGCAGCAATACGGTCATGCTGTATGTGCGGTTGCCGTAGGGCAGGGTGACAGCCTCGAAGATGTCGTTGCTGAGATAGCTGAAATCGTCCTCCTGATGCATCATCTGTACGCGCTTGATGTCGCGAGTATATCCGCGGAAGTTCTCCTCCTTTGTCTCAGCCTTCTCGAACGGCGCCTCCCATGTGCCTTCAAAGTATATGGCGTTCATCAGAACCGCAACGTCGGCAGCCGAGAGCTGGTTGATAATCTTCGGAATCATACCGTTGGTCTGCTTGCTGCACCACTCGTTAATCTTGTCAACAGCCTTGCTCGTAGAGAAGTCGAGACTCTCCACATTAGCGTCGTACATGCCGAGCACGATTTTCTGGAAGTCGCGTTTCAGCGAGAAATGCTTGTCGGCGGCAATGCAGTTGGCTATGTTGATAGTCGTCTGCTTGTCGTTTGTTGCGGTGCTGTTGAGCAATGCGCGATACGCCTCGTTGAGCGCTTGAAGCGAAACATCGTCAACGCCGAGCGCCTTCAATATTTCCTTCTGCGTGTCGCCGTCGGCGCCGTTAGCCAGCATACCCATCATGAACGAAACGCTAAGCGGCGAGAGCACCTTGCTCTGCTTGTCGATTTGTGTCTTGAACAGGTTGACAGCGAATGTGTTGCCCTTGTTGATTGTGGCACGCTGGTCGTTCGAGAACGTGAGGAATTTCGAATCGATGTTCATGTATGCGTTGTCCGGTCGGGTGGCGTTGTCGCTGTCCTTCGTTACCTTGTTTGTTGAAGAGCAGCTTGCCAGTGCCAATGCTGACAAACCGGCAAGTGCTGCTGTCTTTATCCTTTTGTTCATATATAGCTTGTGTTATTCCTCCTCTGGGGTAATGAGCTTGTAGCCCTTACCGTGGATGTTGATAATCTCAATCTGATCGTCGTCCTTGAGGTGCTTGCGCAACTTGGTGATGTACACGTCCATTGAGCGAGCGTTGAAGTAGTTGTCATCAATCCAGATCGTTTTCAGAGCGAAGTCGCGCTGCAGAATCTCGTTGGCGTGGCTGCAGAGCAGAGCGAGCAGTTCGTTCTCCTTTGTTGTGAGCTTAGTCTGCTTATCGCCGATAACGAGCAACTGCTTCTGAGTGTCGAATGTGAATCGACCGATGTGGTATACCGAGCTCTCCTTGTTCTTCTTGCCACGAACGCGGCGCAGGATAGCCTCAATACGGAACACGAGCTCCTCCATTGAGAATGGTTTGGTGATATAGTCGTCGGCACCAATCTTGAAGCCTTCGAGAATGTCCTCCTTCATTGTCTTTGCGGTGAGGAAGATGATAGGTATCTCGGCGTTAGCCTGGCGTATTTCCTGAGCAAGAGTGAAACCGTCCTTCTTAGGCATCATCACGTCGAGCACACAGATGTCGTATTTAGTCTTCATAAAAGCCTTGTAACCTGCATCGCCGTCGGGGCACAGGTCGGCTGCGTAGCCCTTAGCCTGCAAGTATTCACGAAGCAACATGCCGAGGTTCTCATCGTCTTCACAAAGTAAGATTTTCAAATTGTCTTCCATAATCGTATTCTGTTTTTAATTGTTTTTATTCTGTTATTTTAATTCTATTTGCGCACTTTGCGTGTCGTTCCATCGGCGTAGCGCACGATGGTAATGCCCTTAGCCGGAGCGTTGAGGCGCTGTCCGTCGAGCGAGTAGTAGCCGGTAACTACGTTAGCATCTTCGTTGTCTACCTGCTTGATGCCTGTCTCGCCAGACTCTACGCGGCATTTTGCTGCGTTCTCTATGGTTGTCTTTATCTGGTCGCCGTTAGTCACCTTCTTGACAATCAGAGCGCATACGTTCAGCTTCGATTTGTCCTGAATCAGCTTGTGCTGCGAGATGTTCTCGAAGGTAACTGTGTAGGTCTGCATTGTGCCTACGGTATAAGGACGTGTCAGCGAACCTTCTACGCCATACTGCACGCCTTTGCTGTCGATGGCAACCTGATTGAATTCCAGTCCGTATATAGTAGATTCGTTGCCTTTGAATCTGTCATATTCAGGCAATACCTGTTCGTCCCATTCGCCTACGCGGTTTGCCTGTCCCCATTTCTCGCTCTTCAGTCCGTCGGCTGTGAGCACGTATGCCACGCTGTACTCGGTGCCCTCGTCAGTATCCAGACAGGGCAGAACGCTGGATGTTACGTTGATGTCCTTTCCGTCGTATGTAGCTTTCACGCTGATGTCGAACGAAGCCGTCTTGTCCAACTCATACTTGAAGTTGCTCTCGCCGTCAGAGGTGTTCACCTTTTCGTCTCTTGCACACATGATAAGAGGACGGTTCGTATTCTTCCATGTTGAAGACAGCATGCTGTTGTATGCATTTGTTGCGAGGGCGTCGCCATCATGAATTGAAATGCCGATGAACTCGTCTGGATAAAGTCTTTCCAACGATTCCATGATGGCAATGCCGCGCGGACAATACTGGCACCACAATCCGGTTACGTCCTCGAATACTACACGCTTCTTTGCAGCCTGCAATACCGTCCAGCGCTCTATGTATGTAAAGGATACGCTTGTCTCGTTAGGATGCCCGTCCACCTCTGTCACGTTGAAGATAACATCGCTCTTGCCAAGTGATTTGCCCGGCTTAATCGGAATCATCACCTGCTGTGTGTTGCCGAACGGAGTCTCGAAGTCGATAGTCTGCGGCTCGCTTGACTCCTGTGTGTCGAAGTCGTAGATCGTGTATGTAATCTGCTTAACGGGATTCGTTCCGTAATTGATGAGGTTTATCGGAGCGTTCACGAACTCGTCGTTCGGACTTACCGTCACCTTGCCTGCTGTCATCGGCGCCACATTGTAGGAGTCGGCAACAGCGTTGAGCGATGCACCCGTCAGCAAGACGAGCAACAGAGATAGAATGTTTCGTAGGCTTTTGTTCATATTCGTCGATTTTAATTGTGTGATTCTTTTGTTCGGTGCCTATAATCTTTTGCTATAGGCACCGTATCTCTCTAATATTTTAATTAATCCTTTATTATCGGCAATTTGATTGTGAACTTCGTTCCCTTGCCATATTCGCTCTCAATAGAGATGTCGCCGTCGTGGAGCATAACGATCTTCTTAACGTAAGCCAATCCCAATCCGAAGCCTTTCACATCGTGTACGTTGCCGGTATGAACGCGGTAGAACTTGTCGAACACCTTGCGGAAGTTGTCCTTCTTTATGCCCAAACCGGTGTCGCGTACGGAGAAGTAGAGGTGGTCGTTGTCGTTCCAAGTGCGTAGATATATATCTACTGGCTGGTCGGGTTTGCGATACTTCACGGCGTTGTCCAAGAGATTGTTGAGTACGTTCTGGAAGTGTACCTCGTCTACGTACAGCGTTGAGTCGACAGCCTCAATCTCTGTGTATATCTTTCCGCCTGTGTGTTCCACGCGCAGCGAGAATGAGTTGGATATGTTCTCCACCATCTCGTTGAGGTCGAGCTTCTTCTTCTTGAACACAGCCTTCTTGCGGTCGAACATTGACATTTGCAGCACCTTCTCTACAAGGAAACGCAGACGTTTCGACTCGTCGAAGATAACCTGACCCAAGTGCTTCGTCATAGCCGGACTCTTTGTTACCGACTCGTCGTTCATCATTTGGGCTGCGAGCGAAATGCTTGCGATAGGTGTCTTCAGTTCGTGCGTCATATTGTTGATGAAGTCGTTCTTTATCTCGGTGTAGCGTTTCTGCCTAAAGATAACTACGATTGTGAAGATGAACGTCACGAGCAACACGAGTGTGAAGGCTACAGACGGAATCATGAATCTAACAGACGAGAATATGTACGAACCCATATCGGGGAAGTGGATGCGCACAACGCCCATCTTCGATTGCGGGTCGTTGCGGAACAATACCTGCGAGTAGGTAAACTCTTCGCCTTCGTCTGTGTAATCAGGACAGCGATATACCTCGCGTCCGTCCTGTGTGCTGACGGTAAAGTGGTAGGGTATGTTCACTCCGTTGTTCATCAACTCTGCTTTGAGGTCCTGATCGAGCAACTTGAAATTGATGCGTTCCTTAAGCGGACGCTCCGAAGCGGAGTAGAGTATAGAGTAGACCACCTCGTCGAGTAGCGCCTTCTGATAGATGTAGCGGTTCTTTACTATTTCCTGCAGCGACTTTGAGGCTTCGCTTAGCGAGTTCTTGTCTGTATGCAGAATCATTCCCTTCGGCATCTGCGATGGCTTTATCGTGATTGTCTTTAACTCGAACGAAGAATAAACCGTGCCGTCCTTTCCTGCCACCGAGTATTGGTGCGACTGCTGAATACTTCCGTCCATGTTGCCAGTGCGTGTACCTACAGAGTCCTTGCGGAAGGCGCGACGTTCAGTCTCGTTCACGTCCTTCTCAAGATAACGCAGGGTCTCGTTGAGCTCCAGATTGCGTGAAGCCTGGTACAAGGCGCGGTTGACCGACTCGTCGAACTGCTCCTTTTTCATGTCTACCATCGCCTGGATGTATTTTAGCTGAAGGAATAGCAAGCCAAGGAAAGAGAATCCCATGATGATTGCTATGGTCCATATTGTCTTTTTCTTCATAATCTTAAATCTTACATCTGCAAAGATAAATATCTTAGTTGATACTGATGTGAAAATAGTTAATAAAAAACGAAAGATTCGCAATTATTAACCAAAATAAGCGGTTATAATTGCGAATCCTTAATTATGTGTAACGCATTGAGCTTCTTGATATCATAATAAACTCTGCGTTTATGTACATCATATATCGTTTATGTACATTATATATATTGTGCAGCTTTTACTGTCTCGAACTGATAAAGCCTTCGAGGTTTGCATATTTGCGTTTCATTAGTCGGTTGTAGACGTTGCGCAGCCACAATTTGTGTGTTGCAATGAAACAGAGTCCGATAAATAGCATTGTCAGATAGGCAACGTTCTCGGAGAATACAGACTGCAGAATGTTTACAAGAATGTTCGGCACAATAAACACGATAACTACAAGGACAATTTGAATGTAATTGGTTTTCAGTCCGGCTTTGTCTGTCATCTTGGTGTTCAGCGGAACCGTTATTTTGTTATACACAGCTGTCTGAAAGGCGATGAAGAACTGGAAACCCATTGTGAATATCATGTAGCTCACGAGCATCAGCAGCGACCACTTGCCGCTTATCACTGCGGGCAGCATAAGCAGGAATGGCGCAATCAGTAGCAGAGAGTAGAAAATATATTTAGCCTTGAGCAGCGAGAGGATGTTCTCGCGGTGTGTAAGCAGACAGTCAATATAGTTGCCCTCATAGCTCATCAGTCCGATAAGATTCATCGTGCCGAATATCATAAATGCATACAATCCCCAGAAGTTTGTCATGCCATCAGAGTCGTACACGTCCGACAAAACTATAAACGCGCAGAGCAAAGCCATAGTGAAGAAGCCCGATTTCAAAGCTTTCTTTGGAGTGGCGTTTCTAAGGAGCAGCTTCATCTCGAGCTGCATGAAGAGTCCTATCTCGCCATACTTTTCGAAGAAAGCGAACTTGTTCACCTTCTTCACGCTCTTCTTCACTTCAGAACGCATAAGCTCTTTCTCTATGCTTGCGTATTGCAGACGACGGTTGATAAGTACAATCGCAGCAAGCGCTATAATGCCAAATAATATCGGCAGCACACTATGCTTATCGAGCATTGCGCCAACGTATGAGTAGATATCCGTAAACTGTGCCCAGCCTGCGTTGCTACCAACGTACAGCGGCATTGCCTCTATACCATATATTATAATAGGTAGTGCCCACCATAGTTCGGTTTGTTTGATTAGTGTGCGTGCTATCGCGTACCACTGGCTGTTGATAAGTATGAGCACCAAGCAGAGCAGCATTGTCTGCATAGCTGTTGCAAGACCATAGCTGAACACTATCGACATTAATGCATAAGGTAATAAGAATGCGAACCAAATGAAGTTGCCTTTACTGATGAGCGAGTTGTAAACGAAAGCGTCAATACATGTGTAGCGCGGCAAAGGTAGCAATATATAAGGTTTGATGATGTGTGCAGGAGTCTGCTGCATCGTAAACCTCATGCCGAAGTCGACAAGCAAGAGAAACGGCATGACTATGAACAGATTCTCTGTAGCCGTTGTCGTATTATCGCTGTTTGTTAATTGAGAGAACAATATCGCCAATCCCATAAGATAGATGACGAGAATAAGCATCGAAAGATAAATGAAAAACTTTGCTACCTTGTTTTCCATAGCACTCAGACTGCGGTTGTCGGCAATTCTACGATGCCGCAACAGCAGTCTGATGAGTTCAAATTTAGGGATGGTGTATTTCATATAAGTATTAAGTCTTTATTATCGCAAATCGATAACTTCAGCAGTGGGGTAGTCTTTAGAATTAAACGTGAAGATACGGTCAGAAAGATTCTTCGGTGAGAAGTTGCTCACGGTGATAGTGCTCCATTTGCCCTTATGCTTCATCTTTACCTTTGATGGCACGCCGGTTTTGCGGTTTATCGTGATATACATCTCCGGAATGCCTCTGTTTGGGTTCTGAGCCACAAGGTGTACCTCGTTGTTTGCGCCTGCGTTAGTGGCAGACATCTTGTAGCCTGTCTTGTACATGGTGATGAACGAGTAGGGATTCATCATCTGCTGCTGAGCCTGAGTAGGTGTACTTACGTTCACTTCGTTGTTCTTCTTCACGTAAGTCCACTGCGTCTTGCCGTTATACCACACCGTCATTTGCGGAGTGCGTGCGTTGAACTTGTTGCCCTTTATGGCTATAGTGCCCGACACCTTGCCAGTTGCAGCACTGCTCATCGTGAACGAAGCGCTTGCTCCGCCCGATCTGCCTACCACCTTTGCAGCACGGTCGAGAATCTTTCGTGCTGCATTGTTCTTCTGTGCTGCGCTTGTGCTCACACCAAGCCAAGCCATGCACATTGCCATCATAATTCCTAAAAACAAACGTCTCATAATATGAATGTGTTTAAAATTATATTTCGTTTAATTGCCTCACGGCATGTTCGTTCTGCCGTTAGCCTCTCAGCTGGTTCATGATTGCTGTCAGCTGACTCTCGTCTGCCACGAGTACATCGCGAGGCTTGCTGCCGTGAGCCGCTCCTACGATGCCAGCCTTTTCGAGCTGGTCCATGAGTCGTCCGGCGCGGTTGTAGCCGATAGAGAAGCGGCGCTGAATCATACTCGTACTGCCTTGCTGGCTGACGATTACAGAGCGTGCTGCCTCCTCAAAGAATGGATCGAGATTGCCCATGTCTGCACCGCCGGTGTTGCTGCCGCCGTCAGAGTCGTCGCTCTTAGGTTCTGGCAACTCCATAGGATGAGTCGGACCCGACTGGTGTTCGATGAACTCGTTGATTTCGCATATCTCTTTAGTGCTGATGAATGCGCACTGCACACGAGTAGGTTCGTTGCCGTTGAGATAGAGCATGTCGCCCATACCGATTAGCTGGTTGGCGCCCGGACGGTCGAGGATGATGCGCGAGTCGGTCATAGAGCTAACCTTGAATGCGATGCGTCCAGGGAAGTTAGCCTTGATGTTACCCGTGATGATTGACGTAGTAGGACGCTGCGTAGCGATAATCATGTGTATGCCGACTGCACGTGCCAGCTGTGCGATACGTGCGATAGGCATCTCCACCTCCTTGCCCGCAGTCATGATAAGGTCGCCGAACTCGTCGATGATAACCACGATGTAAGGCATGAACTCGTGTCCGTGTTCCGGATTGAGTCGGCGGTGCAGGAACTTGTCGTTATATTCCTTTATGTTACGCGCACCGGCGAGCTTCAGCAAGTCGTAGCGGTGGTCCATGAGTGTACACAGACTCTTCAGTGTGCGTACCACCTTCGTAACGTCGGTGATGATAGGTTCGTCGTCATCGTCAACCTGCGCCATGAAGTGGTCGGCGATAGGCGAGTAGACGCTGAACTCCACCTTCTTCGGGTCGATGAGCACCAACTTCAGTTCGTTCGGATGCTTCTTGTAGAGCAGCGAAGTGATGATGACGTTCAGACCGACTGACTTACCCTGACCCGTAGCGCCGGCTACAAGCAGGTGAGGAATCTTCGTAAGGTCTGCCATGAACACCTCGTTGGTGATGGTTTTTCCGAGTACGATAGGCAGGTCGTACTTCGACTCCTGGAACTTCTTCGAGTTCAGGATGCTCTCCATCGACACGTTATGGCGCTTCTTGTTCGGCACCTCAATACCGATAGTGCCCTTGCCCGGTATCGGCGCAATGATACGCACGCCGAGAGCCGAAAGGCGCAGCGCGATGTCTGCCTCCAGACCGCGAATCTTGGTGATGCGGATGCCTTCAGCAGGAGTGATCTCGTAGAGCGTGATGGTCGGACCGACAGTTGCCTTTATTTCGCAGATGTCGATGCCGAAACTCTTCAGCACCTTGATAATCTCCTCGTTGTTCGCCTTGATTTCGTCCATATCAATGTATGGCTTGCCTCCGTTCTCGTCCTTGGTGAGCAGGTCGAGTGTCGGGTGCTTGTATCGTGTGAACGGTTCAAGCGGATTGATAGGCGTGTTGATTGTGTCGTCAGTAAGGTTGCCGCCCTTGGCCTTCTCGTCCTTTCCGACCTCAACAGTCAGTTTGTCGTCGCCAGTCTTCATGGGTTTTACGTCAGGTGTAGCCGTTGCAACGGGCGTAGCCTGCGCCTTGCTGGTCTTCTTCTGTCCGAGGTTAGAGAACTCCGTAAGGTCGATGACTGGTGTCGGTTCAGCCGACTTTGCCGTGTCTTTCTTCGCATCGGCAGTGTTGCTGCTTGTTGCAACCGATGCGGTGTATCCATTCTCTACGCTTGTTGTCTCGCTGTCGTTATTGTTCAGTTTGTCTGTAACAATCTCCGACGCCTTACCCGTGATTGACTTCAGCGGGTTGAACATGCGGCGTACCCATGTGATGGTCTGCTTGCTGATGAATGTGAGCAGCGCTATTGCCACGAAGAACAGCAACGCAGTGAGTCCAGGAGGGCCTACTATGTTCTCTATGAAGTTCACGCAGACGGCTCCGTGGTTACCTCCGGGGTTGAATATCGCCTCGGGCAGAAGTGGTGCAAGCACTTTTGCGAGGAATATAGACACCCATATCATAGACACACCCATGCCGAAGAACCACTTCCATAAGCTCAGCTGGTATATTCCCATTGTCTTGATGCCTGCCACGAACAGGAAACAAGGAATCAGGAAGGCTGCGTAGCCGAAGTGCTCCGTGATGAGTATGTATGATATGATAGCTCCGTATGAGCCGCAATAGTTCTTTATTATCTTGTCATGGTTGAGCCACTCTCCTGGACGTAAGTTCTCGAGCAGACTCTGGTCTTCGGCTCCGGTATTTATGTAGGATACCATCGAGACTGTTAAATGTATCGCGAGAATCGCAATCATCATGCCTACCAAGAAGTCTGTTTTCTCACTTTTCAGGATGCTCTGCCATATTGTTGCTTCTTTAGAGTTAGATGCTTTGCGCTCTGTTTTCTTCTTTGCCATATTTTGTTTAAAATTGTGTCGTTTGTTGTGTCGTGTGCATCAAATCGTATGTTATATTCTGTAATGATTCGATTTACGGCTGTTTTCTACCGAAATTGCTTACAAAATTAGTGGAAAAAAGTCGGAAACAGCCATATTTTCGCACTTTTTTTCTAATTTTGCAAAATCTTTCAACATCGAGATGAAAACAATATACAATAAATTTGATAAGAACGTTATAAACGCCCTGCCGTTAGTGGATTTCCCGGGTAAGATCACGGTGGTGCTCAACGAGTCGGAAGCCGACCGCGCGGTGGATTATCTCCTCTCGTGCGAAATGTTGGGCGTCGACACCGAGACTCGCCCCGCATTCCGCCGTGGGCAGAACCATAAGGTGGCGCTGTTGCAGGTTGCCACCAAAGACCAGTGCTTTCTGTTTCGTCTTAACCATATCGGCTTGCCCGATTCGCTTGTGCGCCTGTTGAGCAACAAGATGGTGCCAATGATTGGTCTTTCGTGGCACGACGACCTGCTCTCGCTCCATCGCCGTCGCGAGTTTGAGCCAGGCTGGTTCATCGATATCCAGGACATCATAGGCAACATTGGCGTGCAGGACAAGAGTCTGCAGAAACTTTACGCCAATCTCTTCGGCGAGAAGATAAGCAAGCGCCAGCGCCTCACCAACTGGGAGGCGGATGTGCTCACCGACAAGCAGAAGGAGTATGCCGCTATCGACGCATGGGCGTGCATAAAGCTCTACAACGAGATAATGCAGCTGATGGCTACCCACGACTACGAACTGAAGGTAGTGGAGGAGAAGCCTGCCGAGTAATGTAAAAATACAAACGACTATATGTACAAAAATCTATATTTAAAGAAGGGTAAGGAGGAAAGCCTCAAGCGTTTCCATCCTTGGATATTCTCTGGTGCCGTAGCGCAGATTGAGGAGGGCGTAGAAGAAGGCGAAATCGTGCGCGTTTTCACCTCGCAAGGCGACTTCATCGCTGTCGGCATGTATCAGATCGGTTCTATCGCTGTGCGCGTGTTGTCTTTCCGCGACGTAGAGATAGACGGCGAGTTCTGGCTCTCGCGCCTGCAGTCGGCTTTGCAGATGCGTCAGGCTATCGGACTCATAGGCCGTGAGAACAACAATACGTTCCGTCTTGTTCACGGTGAGGGCGACAACCTCCCCGGTCTCGTCATCGACTGCTATGGCGACACCGCGGTTATGCAGGCTCACAGCGTGGGTATGCACCTCGTTCGCCATGAGATATGCGAGGCTCTCGTGAAGGCTTCTGAGGGCGAGATCAAGAACGTTTACTACAAAAGCGAGACAACGTTGCCGTTTAAGGCGGACGTGGAGCACGAGAATGGTTTCATCTATGGTTCGATGGGCAGCGACGTGGCTATGGAGAACGGCTTGAACTTCCATATCGACTGGCTGAAGGGTCAGAAGACGGGCTTTTTCGTCGACCAGCGCGAGAACCGCCACCTGCTCGAGACTTACTCGAAGGGTCGTTCGGTGCTCAATATGTTCTGCTACACGGGCGGCTTCTCGGTTTACGCCATGCGTGGTGGCGCCAAGCTGGTTCACTCCGTTGACAGCAGCGCCAAGGCTATCGAGCTGACAAACAGAAACATCGAGCTTAACTTCCCCGGCGACGAGCGTCACGCTGCCTTCTGCGAGGACGCCTTCAAGTTCCTCGATGCCAACGACAAGACCTATGATCTCATCGTGCTCGACCCCCCTGCGTTCGCCAAGCACCGCGCAGCCCTGCGCAACGCCCTCAAAGGCTACACACGCCTCAACGTCAAAGGATTACAGCGCATAAAGCCTGGTGGCATACTCTTCACGTTCAGCTGCTCGCAGATAGTCACAAAGGAGAACTTCCGCAACGCTGTCTTCACAGCTGCAGTGCAGGCCAACCGCAAGGTGCGTATCTTGCATCAAATCCACCAGCCTGCCGATCACCCGATTAACATCTACCACCCAGAGGGCGAATACCTCAAGGGATTAGTCCTTTACGTCGAATAACAGTAGGAGGGTATGGCATCCTTGCCATACCCACGCACCCCACAGGGGGCACTTGTAGGGGGTGCACTTGTCTCAAGTGCACCAACCAAGCAAGAACTGCACCAACCAATAAGTGTACAAACCAACCTCTGTTGGTGCACTTGAGACAAGTGCACCCCCTAAGGAACCGCACCCCACTTAGGAGGTATGGGCATCCCTGCCCATACCACGCACCCAAGTTGTTTACAAAAGTGGTATGGGCATCCCATACCCATACCTCCTACCCACACAACAAATGGAAAAAAACTCTCCAACAATCAGCACATTCGTCAACCAAGTACGACACTTCGCCCACCACCACCAACTATTCACCCCCCGTGGCAAATACATCATCGCCCTTTCTGGCGGTGCCGACAGCGTGTCGCTGCTCCTCGTGCTGAAACACTTAGAGTCCGAGTTAGGCATAACCCTCGAAGCCGCCCACTGCAACTTCCATCTGCGTGGCGACGAGTCCCTGCGTGACGAGCAATTCTGCCAGCAACTATGCCGTCGCCTCCACGTACCCCTCCACCTCGTCCACTTCGACACGCACGCCTATGCCGACCTGCATCATGTCAGCATCGAGATGGCAGCACGCGACCTGCGCTACGCCTATTTCGAGCAGCTACGCCGCGACATCCACGCCCACGACATCTGCGTCGCCCACCATCGCGACGACAGCGTCGAGACCCTCCTCCTCAACCTCGTACGCGGCACAGGCCTGCGCGGACTGCGAGGCATACAACCGCGCAACGCCCACATCATCCGCCCACTCCTTTCCCACAGTCGCCAGCAGATAGAGCAGTACCTCGATGCCCTCGGCGAGAGCTACGTCACCGATTCAACCAACCTCCATAACGACGTAAAACGCAATAAGATACGCCTGAACGTTATACCATTACTGCGTGAGCTAAATCCGAGTGTGAGCCAATCCATCTTCGAGACATCACTGCGCGTCACTGAAGCCCTGAAGGTCTTCGACGAAGCTATACAGCGCAGCATAGCCGACGTCACGACCCCTCCAAGTGGGGACACTTGTAGGGGGTGCACTTGTCTCAAGTGCACCAACCAACCAGTCGAGAAGTCCCCCAACCAAGCAGTCGAGAAGTGCACCAACCAACCTCTGTTGGTGCACTTGAGACAAGTGCACCCCCTAAGCAACTGCCCCAACCAACCAGTAGAGAACTGCACCACCCCTCAAACTCAAAACTCCCCCCTTATCATCTCCGTCCCCCGACTGAAGCAGCAGCCCTCCCCCGAGTACACCCTCCACGAAATACTCAGTCCCCGAGGCTTCACCTCAGCACAAATCGAGCAGATATACACCTCGCTCGACACCAACCCCACAGGCAAAATCATCACCTCCTGCACGCACGAACTCGCCTTCGACCGCAGCACCCTCATCCTCCAACCCAAAACACCCACACCCCTCGTCCGCCCCATGCACATACCCGAAACCGGCACATACGTGCTTAGCGACAACATGAAGCTGAAGGTGGAGACCGAAGAATGTGGCGACCGCTACGAACCCAGCCGCACAGCCGACTGCGCCTCCCTCGACGCATCCGACATCAAGTTCCCCCTAACCCTGCGCCACATACAGCCCGGCGACCGCTTCGTCCCCTTCGGCATGACCGGCACGAAACTCCTCAGCGATTATCTCACCGACCGCAAGAAGAACATCTTTGAGAAACGAGCACAACTCGTCCTCACCGATGCCCAACAACGCATACTCTGGCTCGTCGGCGAACGCACCGACAACCGCTTCCGCATCACCCCACACACCCAACAAGCCCTCCGCCTCACTCTTCAATAGGAGGTATGGGCATCCCTGCCCATACCACGCACCCCACTTAGGAGGTATGGGCATCCTTGCCCATACCACGCACCCACATAAAAAGAAGTGCACCAACCAAGCCAACCATGTTGCCGTAGCGTGGCAATCATGTTGCCGTAGCGTGGCAATCAAGTTGTAGTAGCGTGGCAATCAAGTTGTTGTAGCGTGGCAATCAAGTTCTCTCAGGGGGTGCACTTGTCTCAAGTGCACCAACCAAGTAATCGTGCACCAACCAAGTAATCGTGCACCAACCAAGTAATCGTGCACCAACCTGTAGACAAGTGTACCTCATAAGCAACTGCACCAACTAACCTCTGTTGGTGCACTTGAGACAAGTGCACCCCCTAAGCAACTGCACCAACCAACCCCAACCAAAATCTCACAGCATAGCTGGGAGATAGCCTGGTAGATATCCACATCTAAGAAATATCTACCAGTCTTTATTGCCTTGATAATAAGTGCAGTACACCGTTTCTGGAAGATATGGTAGATTTTTATCCCAACTGGCGTATAATTCGGAATTTTTATCTAAATTTGCATCAAAATCAAATAAGCATAACATGGAACCATCTATATATAGTTTTTCACTTTGTATCGCGCTGCCGTTGATGTTATTCTTCGGCTTTTATTTTTTGTTTGCCAAGACACCGGAAAAGAAAATTTTCGAGAATTCCTAAAATCCGCAACTATCATCCAATACACGATTAAGGGTAGATTTATGAGTC
>ENA-ORTY01000693-ORTY01000693.1-human-gut-metagenome-genome-assembly--contig:-NODE-693-length-42822-cov-4.143849_pt1 | contig 42822 bp, 29 predicted proteins | sample MGYA00241917_ERZ509198 | MGnify/ENA primary metagenome ERZ509198 (study PRJEB26280, sample SAMEA2338857) | human gut metagenome | biome: human gut; feature: human-associated habitat; material: faeces...
AAGGTGTTAACTAGTCCTACGAGAACTTGGTAAAAATTGCAAGTTTGTAGCTTTGTTTGTTAAATATATGCTGAGAAAATCTTATCTTTGTCATCGTTATACTAACTAATACCCCCATTTATGAAAAGAAATCATTATTTACTTACCCTTGTTCTCTTGATAGGGTGCTCCCTTTATGTGAAAGCCTCAGACACAGTTTTTGTCCATCAGACACAAATTCCTATTTTAATTGAGCGGCAGGACAATGTATTGTTCTACTTTCGTTTAGATGCAAAAGAAAGCCGGATGATGGATGAGATCGTTCTTGATTTTGGCAAGAGTGTGAATTTGTCGGATGTACAGGCCGTTAAACTCTATTATGGAGGTACAGAAGCTTTACAAGATAGAGGAAAGAAAAGGTTTGCACCGGTCGATTATATATCCAGTCATCGTCCGGGAGGAACATTGGCAGCGATACCATCTTATTCAATTAAATGTGCGGAAGTACAGAAACCTTCTGCGAAAGTCGTATTGAAGAGTCATTATAAGTTATTTCCGGGTGTTAATTTCTTTTGGATCAGTTTACAGATGAAACCCGAAGCTTCTCTTTTCACGAAAATAAGTTCCGAACTCCAGTCGGTAAAGATAGATGGCAAAGAAGCTGTTTGTAAAGAACGGTCACCGAAAGATATAATTCACCGGATGGCTGTCGGTGTTCGGCATGCCGGTGATGATGGCTCAGCTTCTTTCCGCATTCCCGGATTGGTCACTTCCAATAAAGGAACACTGCTTGGCGTATATGATGTTCGTTATAATAGCAGTGTCGATCTGCAAGAATATGTAGATGTCGGTTTGAGTCGTAGCACGGATGGCGGCAAAACATGGGAGAAGATGAGACTGCCTCTTTCGTTTGGTGAGTACGATGGTTTGCCTGCTGCGCAGAATGGAGTAGGGGACCCTTCTATTCTGGTAGATACCCAAACGAATACAATATGGGTTGTTGCGGCATGGACACACGGCATGGGTAATCAGCGTGCCTGGTGGAGTTCTCATCCCGGGATGGATATGTATAAAACGGCACAATTGGTTATGGCAAAAAGTACGGATGACGGTAAGACTTGGTCGAAGCCGATTAATATAACCGATCAGGTAAAAGATCCTTCCTGGTATTTCTTGCTTCAGGGACCGGGACGGGGAATCACGATGAGTGACGGAACTTTAGTATTTCCTACTCAGTTTATCGATTCTACCCGTATACCTAATGCCGGAATCATGTATAGTAAAGACAGAGGAAAAACGTGGAAGATGCACAATCTGGCACGTACCAATACAACCGAAGCGCAAGTGGTAGAAATAGAGCCCGGAGTGCTGATGCTGAATATGCGGGATAACCGTGGAGGAAGCCGTGCCGTAGCAATTACAAAAGACTTAGGAAAGACATGGACAGAACATCCTTCCTCTCGAAAGGCACTGCAGGAGCCTGTGTGTATGGCAAGTTTGATTCATGTTGGAGCTAAAGATAATGTACTTGATAAGGATATTCTTTTATTCTCGAATCCGAATACTACCAAAGGACGTAATCATATAACTATTAAAGCAAGTCTGGACGGAGGAGTGACCTGGCTTCCCGAACATCAGTTAATGCTGGATGAAGGAGAAGGCTGGGGATATAGCTGTCTGACAATGATCGATCGGGAGACTATTGGCATCTTATATGAAAGCAGTGCAGCTCATATGACATTCCAAGCGGTGAAACTGAAAGATCTGATTCGATGAGAAGTCTTCGAATCTTTTTAGGAATTGCATTTTTATTCCATACATTATATATATTGGGAGCAGGTCAGTTGCATCTGCTTCCCCAACCTCAGCAATGTATTTTGGCAAAAGGATATTTTGTCATGGGTAAAATGCGGCTTTCTACTCCTGTGCTTTCACAGGAATGGAAGCAGTTTGTGACAGAGATGGGAGGTACTTTGGCCGATCAGTCGGCATCTTCCATAAATATAAAACTGATTGACACGATTGAAAATATACCTGTCAATCAGGAAGAGGCTTATCGTCTGACTATTACTCCAAAGACTATTACGGTAGAGGCTGTAGCAGAGCGTGGCGTATATTGGGCGATGCAGACACTTTTTCAATTGAAAGAAGCGGGTGGAAGAAGAAATCGTTTGCAATGTTGTACGATCACTGACTGGCCGGCTTTCCGGATTAGAGGTTTCATGCAGGATGTAGGACGCAGCTACTTGTCTGTAGAGGAACTGAAGCGTGAGATAGCTATATTATCCCGGTTTAAAATCAATACTTTTCACTGGCATTTAACGGAGAATCAGGCATGGCGTTTGGAAAGTAAAATTTTTCCAATGCTGAACGATAGTATCAATATGACTCGTATGGCGGGCAAATATTACACGTTGGAAGAAGCCAAAGACTTGGTAGCTTTCTGTAAGGCCCATCAGGTACTATTGATTCCGGAGATTGATATGCCCGGGCATAGTGCGGCATTTATTCGTACTTTCCGTCATGATATGCAAAGCCCGGAAGGAATGAAAATATTGAAGCTTCTGTTGGATGAGGTCTGTGAAACATTTGATGTTCCCTATATCCATATTGGTACAGATGAGGTGCAGTTTACCAATCCACAGTTTGTCCCTGAAATGGTGGCTTATGTCCGTAACAAAGGAAAGAAAGTGATTTCCTGGAATCCCGGATGGAAGTATAAGGCAGGTGAAATTGACATGATGCAGCTTTGGAGTTATCGGGGAAAAGCCCGGCAAGGTACTCCGGCCATTGATTCCCGTTTCCATTATCTGAATCATTTTGATACGTTCGGTGATATTATTGCATTGTATAATAGTCGTATTTATAATGCGGATATGGGAAGTGATGATCTTGCGGGAGTTATTATGGGCATCTGGAATGATCGTTTGATAGATAAGGAATGGAATATGATTCTGGAGAATAACTTTTACCCGAATATGTTGGCGATTGCAGAACGTGCGTGGCGGGGAGGAGGAACTGAATATTTTGATAAGCAGGGAACAATTCTTCCTGCGGATGAGAAGTCGGAAGTCTTTAGCAACTTTAAGGACTTCGAAAGTCGTATGTTATGGTATAAAGAGCACATGTTTAAAGGATATCCATTTGCCTACGTCAAACAGACTAATGTAAAATGGAATATTACAGATGCTTTTCCAAATGAAGGAGATCTGACTAAAGTGTTTCCACCGGAAGAGGAGTTGAAAGATTCATATATTTATGAAGGAAAACACTACGGAGTACGTCCTGCCATAGGAGCTGGTATTTATCTTCGACATGTCTGGGGCAAAATAGTACCGGCTTTTTATAAAGATCCGCAGGAAAATCATACAGCTTATGCCTATACGTATGTTTATTCTCCTAAAGCACAGGAGGTAGGTCTATGGGCAGAATTTCAGAACTATGGACGTTCGGAGAATGATCTGCCTCCATTACCGGGGAAATGGGATTATAAAGAAAGCCGTATTTGGATTAATAATCAGGAGATATTACCTCCGGTATGGTCTGCTACTCATCGGGTGAAAAATTCGGAGACAGCTTTAGGAAATGAAAATTGTGTGGCTCGTCCGCCGCTACAGGTTCATTTGAATAAGGGCTGGAATAAGGTATTGCTGAAACTGCCTGTCGGTAAATTCTCGATGAATGAAGTACGATTGGTGAAATGGATGTTTACTACGGTATTTGTTACTCTTGACGGAGAAAAGGCTGTGGAAGGACTGATCTATTCTCCGGAGAAGAAATTGTAAAAGCTTACGTTAACAAGAAAAATGAAGAAGTCTTTTATTATTTATTTGTTTCTGACTTTGAGTGTAGTACTCTATGCGCAGCAACATCGTATAAAAGTCGCTTGCATAGGTAATAGTATAACCTATGGTTATGGATTGCCCGACCGGGTTACACAGTCATATCCGGTGCAATTACAGAAAATGCTGGGAGAGTCCTATCAAGTTGAAAACTTCGGTAAGTCCGGTGCTACGCTGTTGAATAAGGGGCACCGGCCTTATATGCAGCAAGATGAATACCACAGGGCTATTGACTTTGCCGGAGATATTGTGGTCATTCACCTGGGCATCAATGATACTGATCCTCGTGACTGGCCCGATTACCGTGATTTCTTTGTGAAAGATTACATTGCACTGATTGACTCTTTTCGGGTTGCCAATCCCGAAGCCCGGATTATGATTGCCAGACTCACACCTATTGCCGACCGTCATCCTCGTTTCCTGTCAGGAACACGTGACTGGCATGGAGAAATACAACTGGCGATTGAAAATGTGGCCCGCTATGCCGGGGTGCAGTTGATTGATTTTCATAAGCCGTTGTACCCTTATCCTTTTATGTTGACGGACGCTGTACATCCTGATCCCGAAGGAGCATTTGTTTTGGCTCAGACAGTATATTCAGCCATCACCGGAGATTATGGCGGACTAAAAATGCCGTTGCTTTATACAGATAATATGGTATTGCAACGGGAGGTTCCATTAACGATTCAGGGAACTGCCAATGCGGGAGATCAAGTGACTGTAAGTATAGCTGACCGACAAATGAAAACAAAGGTAGGCCCGAATGGAAAATGGTCGGTAACGCTGCCTCCTTTAAAGGCAGGGGAGCCTTATACCCTGAAGATTTCAACCAATCAGAAGGTACTTCAATATCATAACGTATTAGCGGGTGAAGTCTGGCTTTGCTCCGGTCAGTCCAATATGGAATTTATGCTGAAACAGGCTTCGACTGCCCGGCTTGATATTCCACGTGCCGCAGATCAGGAGCTTCGTCTGTATGATATGAAAGCGCGTTGGCGCACAAATGCTGTCGAATGGGAAACGACTGTACTTGATTCATTGAATCATCTCCAATATTATAAGGATACAGAGTGGAAAGAATGCGCTCCGGAAACCGTTTCTGATTTTTCGGCAATTGCATACTATTTTGGTAAGATGTTAAGAGACAGTCTGAAAGTTCCGGTTGGATTGATTTGTAATGCTGTTGGTGGTTCTCCCACAGAAGCTTGGATAGATAGAACTAGTCTGGAATATCATTTCCCTGCCATTTTAAAGGATTGGACCCAAAATGATTTTATTCAGGAATGGGTACGTGGACGGGCTGCATTGAATATAAAAAAGTCAGTGAACAATCGGCAGAGACATCCGTATGAGCCCTGTTATTTATATGAGTCGGGTATTCGTCCTTTAGAACAGTATCCGATACGAGGGATAATCTGGTATCAGGGAGAATCGAATGCTCATAATTGGGAAGCCCATGAGGCGTTATTTAAACTACTGGTGAATGCTTGGCGAAAGAACTGGAATGATGATTGCTTACCTTTTTATTATGTGCAATTATCCAGTCTAGATCGTCCGTCCTGGCCTTGGTTTCGTGATAGTCAGCGCAGAATGCTGAATGAAATCTCTGACATCGGAATGGCTGTGTCCAGTGATCATGGTGATTCTTTGGATGTACATCCTACTTGTAAACAACCAGTGGGAGAACGTCTGGCACGATGGGCTTTGAATAAGACATATCTGAAAGACATTGTTCCTTCAGGTCCCTTATTCCGTGGTGCAGATGTTCGGGGTGAGAAGGTTTATTTGTCTTTTGATTATGGACAAGGGATGCGAAGCTCTGATGGAAAGTCTTTGCGATGCTTTGAGGTTGCGGAATTTGAGGGTATCTATTATCCGGCAACGGCTGAGGTGGTAGGAGAACAAGTGAAGGTATACAGTAAAGAAGTACGGAATCCTCGTTATGTACGGTATGGCTGGCAACCTTTCACGCGGGCTAATCTGGTTAATCGTGCGGGACTTCCTGCTTCGACGTTTCGTGCTGAATTTGCGGTGAAATGAGATATTTTGTGGCTTCAATAGGAAATATTTGACAAAAAAGTAATATCTTTACTCCGTTAATATCTAATGCCCCCACTATGATCTTAAATTTGACAGAAAAGATAGCTCCGATAGCATGTGGATTGCTATGTTGCTGTAGTATGGTTTATGCTCAGGGAAATGACACTTCGGAAGTCATGCTACTGGATACCGGTTGGGAATTTTCTCAATCAGGAACAGAAAAGTGGATGTCAGCTACGGTTCCCGGTACGGTCCATCAGGATCTGATCAATCATGAATTACTGCCGAATCCCTTTTATGGAATGAATGAAGAGAAAATTCAATGGGTGGAGAATGAGGACTGGGAATACAGAACCTCTTTTATAGTTTCCGAAGAACAATTGAATCGTGACGGAATCCAGCTTATATTTGAGGGTCTTGATACTTATGCAGACGTATATCTGAATGGTTCATTATTGCTTAAGGCAGATAACATGTTTGTCGGTTATACGGTTCCTGTGAAATCTGTATTGCGAAAGGGCGAGAATCACTTATATATTTATTTCCATTCACCTATCCGGCAAACATTGCCACAATACGCCTCTAATGGTTTTAATTATCCTGCGGATAATGATCATCATGAGAAACATCTTAGTGTGTTTACTCGTAAAGCTCCGTATAGTTACGGTTGGGATTGGGGAATCCGAATGGTAACAAGTGGAGTTTGGCGTCCGGTCACACTTCGTTTTTACGATGTGGCTACCATATCCGATTATCATGTCAGACAAGTATCGCTGACGGATGAAACGGCACGCTTATCTAATGAACTCATTGTAAACCAGATCCTTTCTCAGGAAGTTCCGGCTGAAGTAAGAGTTTGTGTTTCTTTGGATGGCACTGCTGTTGCAGAAGTCAAACAGCAGGTGAAATTGCAGCCCGGAATAAATCATATAATTCTTCCTTCCGAGGTGACGAATCCTGTACGATGGATGCCTAATGGTTGGGGAACTCCGACTTTGTATGACTTCTCTGTTCAGATAGCTTGTGGAGAACGGATTGTTGCAGAGCAATCTCACCGGATCGGTTTGCGAACGATTCGTGTTGTGAATGAAAAAGATAAGAATGGGGAGTCTTTTTATTTTGAGGTCAATGGCATACCGATGTTTGCCAAAGGAGCCAATTATATTCCTCAGGATGCATTGCTGCCTAATGTTACTGCTGAACGATATCAGACCTTGTTCCGTGATATGAAGGAAGCCAATATGAATATGGTTCGTGTATGGGGTGGCGGGACATATGAGAATAATCTTTTCTATGACCTTGCTGATGAGAATGGTATACTCGTCTGGCAGGACTTTATGTTTGCGTGTACTCCTTATCCTTCGGATCCTGCTTTCTTGAAGCGGGTAGAGGCAGAGGCTGTTTATAACATTCGTCGTCTTCGGAATCACGCCTCTTTAGCTATGTGGTGTGGCAATAATGAAATATTGGAAGCATTGAAATATTGGGGCTTTGAGAAGAAGTTTACTCCGGAAGTTTATCAGGGATTATTGCATGGCTATGATAAACTCTTTCATGAATTACTGCCTTCAATGGTCAAAGAATTTGATGCAGAGCGTTTCTATGTGCATAGTTCTCCTTACCTTGCCAATTGGGGACGTCCGGAATCGTGGGGGACAGGAGATAGTCATAACTGGGGAGTTTGGTATGGTAAGAAACCTTTTGAGTCTTTGGATACCGATTTGCCGCGTTTTATGAGTGAATTTGGTTTCCAGTCATTCCCGGAAATGAAAACTATTGCAACTTTTGCTGCCCCCGAAGATTATCAGATTGAATCGAAAGTGATGAATGCCCATCAGAAGAGTAGTATTGGAAATTCATTGATTCGTACTTATATGGAACGCGATTATATCATTCCTGAAAGTTTTGAAGATTTTGTCTATGTCGGATTAGTCTTGCAAGGGCAGGGGATGCGACATGGACTGGAAGCTCACAGACGCAATCGTCCTTATTGTATGGGGACATTGTATTGGCAGTTGAACGACAGTTGGCCTGTGGTATCCTGGTCAAGTATTGATTATTATGGAAACTGGAAGGCGTTGCATTATCAGGCAAAACGTGCTTTTGCTCCCATCTTGATTAATCCTATACAGCAGAATGACAGTTTATGTGTCTATCTGATTTCAGATTGGCTGGATGCGATGGAGCAAATGGCATTGGAAATGAAAGTGGTAGATTTTGATGGAAAAACATTAGGCAAGAAGGTACAGATACATTCGTTGAAAGTTCCGGCTAATACTTCCCAATGTGTTTATCGCATCAATATTGATGGTTGGCTGACTCCCGAGGAGTGTCAACGCTGCTTTTTACAATTGATACTTAAAGATAAATCAGGGCATCCGGTTGTAGAGGCCGTTCATTTCTTTAAAAAAACGAAAGATTTGCAGCTTCCTCCGGCATCAGTATCATATAAAATGAAACAGACAGATGGTAAATGTGAATTGACTCTTTTCTCGTCAACATTGGCAAAAGACCTTTTCATTGAGATTCCATTGCAAGGAGCCCGTTACAGTGACAACTTCTTTGACCTTCTGCCTGGAGAACGTAAAAAAGTGATTATTACTTCTCCTCAGATAAAAAAAGGGGAGGAGTTCTCTGTAAATATCAAGCACATTCGTGAAACCTATAAATAAAACTAATTTATTAACTACTAACACCTAATTTTTTATTTTATGAAACAACTCCTAAAACTAACCGGATGTCTGGCACTGGCAGGGCTAATGAGTTCTTGCGGTTCAGTACAAGAAGAAGCCAATTATCAGATTATCCCGTTACCACAAGAAATTGTCACAACGCAAGTAAACCCCTTTATTCTGAAAAGCGGTGTGAAAATCCTCTATCCGGAAGGAAATGAGAAGATGCAACGTAATGCGAAATTCCTTGCTGAATACCTGAAGACTGCAACCGGCAGAGATTTCTCGATTGAAGCCGGAACAGAAGGAAAAAATGCAATAGTGCTGGCATTGGGATCGGAAGTAGAAAACCCTGAAGCTTATCAGTTGAAAGTCACCGACCAAGGTGTTACGATTACTGCCCCTACAGAAGCTGGAGTTTTTTATGGTATTCAAACGTTGCGTAAGTCATTGCCTATTGCACAGGGAGCTGACGTAGCACTGCCTGCTGTAGAAATTAAAGATGCCCCCCGCTTCGGTTATCGTGGTGCACATTTCGATGTCAGCCGTCATTTCTTCACAATAGATGAAGTGAAGACTTATATTGACATGCTGACCTTGCACAATATGAATCGTCTGCACTGGCATATCACTGATGACCAAGGATGGCGTCTGGAAATCAAAAAATATCCGAAGTTGACAGAGATCGGTTCTCAAAGATCAGGAACTGTAATCGGACGTAACTCAGGCGAATATGATAATACGCCTTATGGTGGATTCTATACGCAGGAACAGGCAAAGGAAATCGTTGACTATGCTGCTGAGCGTTATATTACCGTTATTCCGGAAATTGACCTTCCGGGACATATGCTGGCTGCACTTACTGCTTATCCAGAATTAGGATGTACCGGTGGCCCGTATGAAGTATGGAGACAATGGGGAGTAGCCGATGATGTGCTTTGTGCTGGAAATGATCAGGTCTTGAAATTTATAGAGGATGTATATACTGAATTGATAGATATCTTCCCGTCGGAATATATCCATGTTGGTGGTGACGAATGTCCGAAAGTTAGATGGGAAAAATGTCCGAAATGTCAGGCACGTATCAAAGCATTGGGATTGAAATCGGATAAGAACCATAGTAAGGAGGAACGTTTACAGAGCTTCGTTATCAATCATATCGAAAAATTCCTGAATGATCACGGACGTCAGATTATCGGTTGGGATGAGATTCTGGAAGGCGGACTTGCTCCTAATGCAACTGTTATGTCATGGCGTGGTGAAAGTGGTGGCATTGAAGCTGCCAAGCAGAAACACGATGTTATCATGACACCGAACACTTATCTGTATTTTGATTATTATCAAGCTAAAGATACTGAAAACGAACCTTTTGGTATCGGAGGTTATTTGCCAATCGAAAGAGTTTACAGCTACGAGCCCATGCCGGCTTCTCTTACTCCGGAAGAACAGCAATATATAAAAGGTGTACAAGCTAATCTTTGGACAGAGTATATTGCTACTTTCTCTCATGCTCAATATATGGTATTGCCTCGTTGGGCAGCTTTGTGTGAAGTACAGTGGTCAACACCTGATAAGAAGAACTATGAAGATTTCTTATCTCGTCTTCCACGACTGATTAAATGGTATGATGCAGAAGGATACAATTATGCAAAGCACGTATTTGATGTGAAAGCTGAATTTAATCCGAATCCGGCTGATGGTACTTTAGACATTATACTTTCTACAATCGACAATGCACCTGTCCATTACACTTTGGATGGTACTGAGCCGACTAGCGCTTCTCCAGTTTATGACGGTGTCTTGAAAGTCAAGGAGAATGTAGATTTCTCAGCTATTGCCATTCGTCCCACAGGAAATAGTCGTGTCGTTTCAGAGAAAATCAATTTCAGTAAATCAAGCATGAAGCCGATTGTTGCTAATCAGCCTGTGAATAAACAATATGAGTTTAAAGGTGTGACTACTTTGGTCGATGGCCTGAAGGGAAATGGTAACTATAAAACCGGACGTTGGATTGCATTTAGAGGTAATGATATGGATGTGACCATTGATTTCAAACAGCCTACCGAGATTTCAAGTGTTGCCATTTCTACATGTGTAGAGAAGGGAGACTGGGTATTTGATGCAAGAGAATTTTCTGTGGAGGTATCAGATGATGGCACGAACTTCAAGAAAGTGGCATCCGAAAACTATCCTGCAATGAAGGAAACTGATAAAAATGGCATCTATGACCATAAACTAACATTTACACCTGTAACAGCACAATATGTGAAAGTGATAGCTTCGCCCGAGAAAAGTATTCCGGAATGGCATGGTGGGAAGAATTATCCAGGTTTTTTATTTGTAGACGAAATTACTGTTAATTAATGGATATAAGAAAGAGATACACTAAAGTTTGTCTTTTCTTATGGGTAATCGGGATGTGCTTTTGTGCACATCCCATAAAAGCACAGTCCGTAATACCTGTTCCCTTAAAGATGGAGCAGGGTACGGGCTCTTTTTTACTTTCTGAAAAAACTAAGCTTTATACAAACTTACAAGGAGAAGAAGCTGCTCTTCTTGGCGACTATTTGAAAACTGCCTTATCACTACAATTTAAGGAAGGAAAGAAGAAAGATAAACAGAATGTCTTGTCTTTACTAATATCAGAAAAGAATCCTCTGCTGGTGTTACCGGAAAGTTATATACTGTCTGTTACTCCTGAGCATATTTTAATCAAAGCTTCTTCTGGGGCAGGACTATTTTATGGAATTCAGACATTGTTGCAGCTGTCTCAACCTTCGGGTACAGATTATTCTATAACTTCTGTTGATGTGCAGGATACCCCTCGTTTTGCCTATCGTGGAATGATGCTGGATGTTTCCCGTCACTTCCTCTCTAAAGAATTTGTGAAAAAACAGATAGATGCACTGGCATTTTATAAAATAAACCGATTGCATTTGCATCTGACAGATGCAGCAGGATGGCGACTTGAAATAAAGCAATATCCTTTGTTGACGGAATTTGCAGCTTGGCGTACAGATGCTAACTGGAAGAAGTGGTGGAACGGCGGACGGAAATATCTTCGTTATGATGAACCCGGTGCTTCCGGTGGTTACTATACTCAAGATGATATGAAGGAGATTATTGCATATGCACGACAACATTATATCACAATCATTCCTGAAATAGAGATGCCTTCTCACTCGGAAGAAGTATTGGCTGCCTATCCGCAATTATCCTGTTCGGGCGAACCATACAAGAATGCTGATTTCTGCGTGGGGAATGAAGAGACATTTACTTTCCTGGAAAATGTATTAACTGAGGTAATGGAACTTTTTCCATCGGAATATATACATATAGGCGGTGATGAAGCTGGTAAGGGGGCATGGAAGACTTGTCCGAAATGTCAGAAAAGGATGCAGGATGAACATCTTTCTAATGTAGACGAACTGCAGAGTTATCTGATTCATCGTGTAGAACTGTTCCTGAATGCTCACGGACGTAAGTTATTGGGATGGGATGAAATCCTCCAAGGTGGTTTGGCTCCTAATGCTACTGTAATGTCATGGCGTGGCGAAGAAGGAGGCATTGCTGCTGTACGTTCTGGTCATCAGGCAATAATGACACCCGGTAAATATTGCTATTTGGATAGTTACCAGGACGCTCCATATTCTCAGCCGGAAGCTATCGGAGGGTATCTGCCATTGGAGAAAGTTTATTCGTACAATCCAGTCTCAGATTCTTTAACCGTAGAACAGGCAGAACTTGTTTATGGTGCGCAGGGTAATCTCTGGGCTGAGTATATTCCTACACCGGAACATATGGAGTATATGATATATCCTCGTATCTTGGCTTTGGCAGAAGTGGCGTGGTCAGCTCCTGAACGTAAATCATGGCCCGATTTCCATAATCGTGCTTTAAAAGCGGTTGATGATTTGCAAGCAAAGGGATATCATACCTTTGATCTTAAAAATGAGATTGGAAGTCGTCCGGAGTCTTTAAAACCGATCAACCATCTGGCTGTAGGGAAGAAGGTTATTTATAATGCTCCCTATAGTCCTCATTATCCGGCTCAGGGAAATACAGCTCTGACTGATGGTATTCGTGGCGACTGGACCTATGGAGATGGATCTTGGCAAGGATTTATCGATAAAAAACGTTTGGACGTTATAATTGATATGGGGGCAAGGACTTCCATCCATTCGGTTTCTGCCGATTTTATGCAAGTAGTAGGAGCAGAAGTCTTTCTGCCTGAGTCCGTCCTTATTTCTGTTTCCGATGATGGGACCAGCTTCACAGAGTTGAAACAATACACTTCTAAGGTTAATAAAGAGGAAGCTATTAAATTTATTAGTGTTTCATGGGAAGGCAATGCTAAAGGTCGGTATATACGCTATCAAGCTTGCGCCGGAGAAGAATTTGGCGGATGGATATTTACGGATGAAATAGTTGTGAAATAATTAGATGTATATTTATGACTTTAAATATTAAGAATTTATTAGGAATAGCCGTGCTTTTTTCTTTCTCTGTGATCAGTGCGCAAGTACGTACCTCATACACTTTTGAGAAAGGATGGAAGTTTACGCGTGAAGATAATGCCGATTTTATTCAGCCTGACTATAATGACGTCAAGTGGCAATCGGTAGTAGTACCTCATGACTGGGCTATTTATGGACCTTTTGGTATAGATAATGATAAGCAGTTGACCGCCATTGCCCAAGACGGGCAGAAAGAGGCAATGGAGCATGCCGGACGTACGGGGGGGCTTCCTTTTGTGGGGGTAGGCTGGTATCGGCTGAATTTTGATGCTCCTTCTTTTGCTAAGGGTAAAAAGGCAACATTGATTTTTGATGGAGCTATGAGCCATGCACGTGTATATGTCAACGGTCAGGAGGCTGGCTATTGGCCCTATGGATACAATACTTTCTATCTGGATGTAACCCCTTATCTGAAAGAGGGGATGATGAATACTTTGGCTGTTCGTCTGGAGAATGAAACGGAATCCTCCCGCTGGTATCCGGGAGCCGGACTTTACAGGAATGTGCATTTGGTAGTGACGGAAGATGCACATATTCCGACATGGGGTACACAGTTAACTACTCCGGTAGTAAAGGACGACTATGCGAAAGTTAATATAAAGACTACTTTGGTTGTACCTTCCGGAAAACAATTTGATGCTTATCGTATTGTGACTGAACTAAAAGATAAAAATGGAAAGGTAGTAACTACCAATGAAAAACAAGGTACTCGTTTTGATGATAATGTCTTTAGTCAGGAACTTGTTGTTACTCATCCGGCTTTATGGAGTCCGGAAACTCCTGTCCTGTATCAAGCCGTCTCTAAAGTCTATGAAGGCAATACATTGAAAGATGAATATGTAACATCATTCGGTATCCGTACTATTGAAGTCATTCCCAACAAAGGATTTTTCCTGAATGGGAAGAGAACTCCATTCAAAGGTGTATGCAATCATCATGATCTCGGTCCTTTGGGAGGTGCCGTAAATGATGCCGCCATCCGTCATCAGATTCGTATCCTGAAAGATATGGGCTGTAATGCGATCCGTACTTCTCATAATATGCCTGCTCCTGAATTGATCAGAGCTTGTGATGAGATGGGAATTATGGTGATGGCAGAATCGTTTGATGAATGGAAAGCTATGAAGGTAAGGAACGGCTATCGCCATGTTTTTGACGAATGGGCAGTGAAGGATTTGACGAACTTAATACGCCATTATCGTAATAATCCGAGTGTGGTGATGTGGTGTATCGGAAATGAGGTTCCCGAACAGTGGGATGGGAATAAAGGACCTAAAATGTCTTATTTCCTGCAAGAAATCTGTCATCGTGAAGACCTGACCCGTCCTGTCACACAGGGGATGGATGCACCGGATGCCGTTGTCAATAATAATATGGCTGCAGTAATGGATGTTGCCGGATTTAACTATAGACCGCATAAATATCAGGAAAATTATAAAAAGCTTCCCCAGCAGATTGTTTTGGGGAGTGAGACTGCTTCTACAGTTAGCTCTCGTGGAGTATACAAATTCCCCGTTACCCGTCAATGGATGAAGAAGTATGACGATCATCAGTCTTCTTCTTATGATGTAGAGTCTTGCTCCTGGTCCAATCTTCCCGAAGATGACTTTATCCAGCATGAAGATCTGCCTTATTGTATAGGAGAGTTTGTTTGGACAGGATTCGATTATCTGGGCGAACCGACTCCCTATTATACAGATTGGCCTAGTCATTCTTCCCTGTTTGGTATTATCGATTTAGCAGGTTTGCCGAAAGATCGCTACTATCTCTATCGCAGTCACTGGAATAAAGAAGAGGAAACACTGCATATTCTTCCTCATTGGAACTGGGCGGGACGTGAAGGAGAGATAACTCCTGTCTTTGTCTATACTAACTATCCTTCAGCTGAATTATTTATCAATGGAAAGAGTCAGGGAAAACGTACCAAAGACCTTTCTGTAACCATCAATAATAGTGCCGACTCTGTTTCAATAATGAACTTGAAGCGTCAGAGTCGTTATCGTCTGATGTGGATGGATACAAAATATGAGCCGGGTACGGTGAAAGTTGTGGCTTATGATGCAAATGGTAAAGCTGTAGCTGAAAAAGAACTTCATACAGCCGGTACTCCCGACCATATTGAATTGGTAGCTGATCGTGATGTTATTAAGGCAGACGGGAAAGATCTCTCTTTTGTGACAGTACGTGTAGTAGACAAAGATGGTAATCTGTGTCCAGATGCCTCCCATGAGATTAGTTTCAAAGTGAAAGGAGCAGGCACTTATCGTGCAGGAGCTAATGGGAATGCAGCTTCTTTGGAATCTTTCCAGCGTCCGAGGATGAAAGTCTTTAGTGGCATGATGACTGCTATTGTGTCTTCAACAGAACAATCGGGAAAAATAACCCTTGAAGCTACGGGTAAGGGCTTAAAAAAGGGAGTCTTGATCATTGAAAGCCGCTAGGAAGCTAAGAAGTAAGAAATATCGTTGTAATATGTGTAATTCCTCTAAGTGTATCGCTATGAAACACTTAGAGGAATTTCTGTTGGCTCAGGCAAGAGTTTAACATCTTGGTGGGCAAAATAAAAGCTGTAAAAGTATGTTCTTTTATTAAATTGTATTACTTTTGCATCGTTTTAGTACTGTATCCGTTTCTCTATGAACCTTGGTTCTTATATGGAGATAAGATAAAAAGGCTAAATCCTTAAGAGATGCGCTACTGCTTCATAAATGGATTTCATTTGTGGAAGTCAGGGCGCTTTTGTCTTTTAAGTAAGTGATGAAATAAAAACAAGGGGTAATGGGTGATAATGAATGATTTGGACAAAGAACGACAAACAGAGGGAAGTAAGGCATGGTATGCCATACAAACCTTCTATTGTAAAGAAGAGCATTTGGGGAAATATTTGGAGGAAAAAGGGGTAAATTATTTTATTCCGATGCGTTTTGTAGAGTATGAGACACTCGATGGTAAAAAGCATCGGAAGCTGACTCCAGCTGTACACAATCTGCTGTTTATCGAGAAAGAATTTACGGAAAAAGGAACTATTAGAGAGGGTAAAGGATTGTACTATACCTTTTCTGCTTGTTCGTGACCGGAGTACACGGCGGTGTTATGAAATTCCAGACCATGAGATGTTGGAATTCCGTGCCGTATGCGATCCTAATTATAAAGGAACTCTTTATGTCGATACAGTTACAGCAGAAGCCCGTCCCGGACAAGCAGTTCGGGTGATCCGTGGCCCGTTTGCCGGACTCGAAGGCAAACTTACGCAATACAAGAAGAGCTATTACGTAGTTGTTACGTTGGCTACTATCGGCGTCATGCTGCACATTCCAAAGTGGTATTGCGAAAAAATCAACTAATCATAACATTACGATCATCTGGTCGACACCTTGTCGTCGGACAACTTATGTCTGGCTTGTAGAACTATTTTTCAAATTCAGAAGATAATCTATTTATTTAATAAAATATTCAGTTTTTGAGTAGAAGGATATATCCTGCTATTCTAATTTTGAGTACTCATAACAAATCAATGAAAGGAATCGTTTTAGCCGGTGGTTCAGGTACCCGTTTGTATCCGATCACAAAAGGAGTGAGCAAACAACTGCTCCCTATCTTTGATAAGCCAATGATTTATTACCCTATTTCAGTGCTGATGTTGGCTGGTATCCGTGAGATTTTAATAATTTCTACTCCTTATGATCTTCCAGGCTTTAAACGCCTTTTGGGAGATGGTTCAGATTATGGTGTGCGTTTCGAATATGCGGAGCAGCCTTCTCCGGATGGATTGGCCCAGGCTTTTATTATCGGAGAAGAATTTATCGGTAACGATTCTGCTTGTTTAGTGCTCGGTGATAATATTTTCTATGGACAAAGTTTCACCCGTATGCTTAAAGAGGCTGTTCGTACTGCAGAAGAAGAAAATAAAGCTACTGTTTTCGGATATTGGGTTGCTGATCCAGAACGATATGGTGTTGCTGAATTTGATAAAGAGGGAAATGTCTTAAGTATAGAAGAAAAACCTGTTCAGCCAAAATCTAATTATGCAGTAGTTGGTCTTTATTTCTATCCTAATAAAGTGGTGGAGGTAGCTAAAAATATCAAACCGTCTTCGCGTGGTGAATTAGAGATTACGACAGTGAATCAGCAATTCCTGAATGATCAGGAACTTAAAGTGCAGCTACTGGGGCGTGGATTCGCCTGGCTAGATACGGGAACGCATGATTCTCTTTCAGAAGCCAGTACTTTTATTGAAGTTATAGAAAAACGTCAAGGTTTGAAAGTAGCCTGCTTGGAGGGTATCGCTTTGCGTCATGGATGGATAACTGAAGATAAAATGCGCGAACTGGCCAAGCCTATGTTGAAGAATCAATATGGACAATATTTGCTTAAAGTCGTAGATGAATTAAAAATGAGTTGTTTATAATCTATAATTGCTCTGATAAGTATAATTATATAGATGCAAACTTCAGTTTTAATGATTAACCTGTATATGGCAAAAGAGAAAATGTATGTGATTGGTTGTACGTCATTGATCATGCTCGTGCTATTGATGTGATTTTTCATAATGGGGGGAGATAGCCAAAACTTATACCATACACTAGATTAGTACTAAATAATAATGACAGAATATTCTAGTAATAATAAGCGAATAGTTAAAAATACATTATTGCTATATATCCGTATGATGTTTACAATGGCAGTGGCGTTGTTTACAAGTCGTGTAGTGTTAAATGCTCTTGGAATTAGCGATTTTGGTATTTACAATGTTGTTGGTGGGTTTATAGCAATGTTTACTGTACTAAGTGGTAGCTTTTCTAATGCAATTACGCGTTTTATAACTTTTGAGTTAGGTAAGAAAGATTCTCAAAGGTTAAATGCTGTCTTTTGTACAGGTGTAAATATTCAGTTGATAATGTCTGTGGTAATTGTTATTGCGGCAGAAATTATAGGTCTGTGGTTTTTGAATTATCACATGAGTATTCCTGATGACAGATTGAATGCTGCTCATTGGGTATTACAATGTGCTATTGGTGCATTTGTTCTAAATTTGATAAGTGTTCCGTTTAATGCTGAAATTATAGCTCACGAAGAAATGGGGGCTTATGCTGTGATTAGTATTGTTAATGCAGTTCTACAGTTAATTATTGCATATATGCTGTACTTGTCGCCATTAGACAAGTTGAAAACATATTCGGTATTATATTTGGTTGTTGCATTTATTATTCGTACAATATATGGTATTTATTGCAGGCGTAAGTTTGAAGAATGTACCTATCATTTACTTCTTGATAAAGACTTGTTTTCCGAAATGGGTAAATTTGCTGGTTGGAACTTTCTAGGTTCATCAGCTTTTATGCTGAACACACAAGGCGTAAATATGCTGATGAATATTTATTTCGGTGTGGCAGCAAACGCAGCTCGTGGTATTGCCGTACAAGTTGATTCGGCAGTAAAATCTTTCGCCAATAGTTTTACTACAGCAATTAATCCTCAGATAACGAAATCTTATTCTGCAGGAGAATTGGATTATATGTATCAATTGGTTTGTCGTGGAGCAAAGTTTAGTGCTTTTCTATTTCTGTTTATTGCGGTGCCTATTGTGCTTGAAACACCGACAATACTGAAAATTTGGCTTAAAACTGTTCCAGAATATACGATTGTGTTTGTAAGGCTGATAGTGTTTTCTTCATTTGTAGATTCTCTATTAGGAAATTCATTTTGGACTGCTATTATGGCGACTGGTAAGATAAAAGGCTATCAGATAGTCATAGCAATTGTCGGAGTTATGGTTTTTCCTTTTTCATGGTTATGTTTTGAATTTGGTTGTGGTCCTGAATCTACTTATATTGTATACATAATTATTTATTGTATAGCATTGCTGGTTCGTTTGTATTTTATGAAAGTACTATTATATATGCCATTGAGTTATTTCTTTAGAGATGTATTGGGACGTGTAGCTGGCGTTATGTTATTAACATTTATAATCCCATTACCATTACTTTTGGTTTTAGACGGTGGTTGGATTAGATTATCTGTTGTTTGTTTGTGCAGTTTGCTTGTAACATCTGCTGTTGTTTATACAATAGGTCTCACACAGAGTGAGAAAGTTACTGTTACGTCCAAGTTAAAGAAAATCGTACAGAGGTTTTCATAAGAATGTAATTTTTGCAAAAGTCTTAAAGCGGAATATATGAATTTAAATGTAAAAAGTGGCATTTTATGAATAATCAAAGATTAAAAATTTTATTATTGGGTGGAACTGGGGCGATGGGAATACATCTTTCGAAGATATTGAATAATCAAGGGGAGGATGTGTATGTGACTACACGTAGAGAACGTAAAGGTGTAGGAATTACTTATATACAGGGTAATGCACATGAAACCGCTTTCTTAAGTGATATTTTACGAAAGTATCATTTTGATGTACTTATTGATTTTATGATTTATAATACATCAGAGTTTGCAGATAGAGTGGATTTGCTGTTATCTTCCGTAGGACAATACATTTTTCTGTCGAGTTCCAGAGTTTATGCCGATTCGGAAACTCCTATAACGGAAAATTCTCCGCGTCTTTTAGATGTATATAAAGATGAAGAATATCTCAAAACAGATGAATATGCTCTTAGTAAGGCGCGGCAAGAAGATATTCTTCACAGATCCGGAAAAAATAATTGGACAGTTATTCGCCCGTATATTACATATAGTGAAATTCGTTTGCAATTAGGTGTGTTAGAAAAAGAATTATGGCTTTATCGTGCTTTGAATGGACGAACGATCGTTTTTTCAAAGGACATCGCAGAAAAAAGTACTACGCTTACATATGGGTATGATGTAGCATTGGGAATAGCATCAATAATCGGTAAAGAAACAGCTTTTGGGGAGGCATTTCATATAACATCGGATGAAAGTTATACATGGAAGGAAATATTGGAAATCTATCTTGATACTATAGAAAAGAAAACTGGGATGCGTCCAAAAGTGCTGTTACTTGATAAAAGTCCACATTTGGAATGGATAGGTGCGAAATGGCAGGTTATATTGGATAGATATTATAACAGGCGGTTTGATAATAGTAAGATACAGCAGTATATAGATACATCCCAATTTGTACGAACCGAAAGTGGACTAATATCTTGTCTTGAATCTTTTCTTTGTCATCCTCAATTTAAAAAAATGGGATGGGGTATACAGGGTACATATGACAGAATAACTGGAGAGTGGGCTCCATTTAGTGAGATCTCTATAATAAAAGATTGTATAAGTTATTTGCTTCATAGAACTGTAGTGCCCCCAAAAAGTAAATTGTCAATATAAATATCAGATAAATATGAAAGAGTATTATTCAGCAGAGCGTAATGTACAGATTGTTATAGCTTTGCTTAAAGCCTATAATATAAAGAAAATAGTTGCAAGTCCAGGTACTACTAATATACCTTTTGTATGTAGTGCTCAAAATGACTCTTATTTTGAAATGTATTCATGTGTTGATGAACGTTCGGCAGCATATATGGCCTGTGGACTTTCGGCAGAATCTGGTGAGCCTGTCGTATTAACATGTACAGGCGCTACCGCATCTCGCAACTATTTTTCAGGTTTGACAGAGGCTTTTTATCGCAGACTTCCGATTTTAGCATTGACTTCAACACGTCCATTGTCATATATTGGTAACCATTTAGCCCAAGTTATTGATCGTACGGCAGTTCCAAATGATATTGTAAAAATTAGTGTGTTTGCCCCTCTTGTAAAAGACAGTAATGATGAATGGGATTGCCAATTGAAGGTCAACAGAGCGTTGATTGCATTAAAGAAAGATGGGGGGGGGCCTGTACATATTGATTTGGAAACAAACAGTAGCTTTGATTTTTCTGTGCAAGAAATAAAAGATGTTCATGCTATACAGTATATTACGATACGTGATACTTTTCCAATATTACCGAAAGGACGTATTGCTATTTTTGTCGGTTCGCATACAACCTTTACACAAGAACTTACTGTAGCAATAGATATTTTCTGTGAAAACAATAATGGTGTTGTTTATTGTGATCAAACAAGCAATTATCGTGGAAAGTATAGGATTATGTCTTCTTTGTTGGGATGCCAAGATAAATACAAGAGCGTTGCTTGCCATATGGATCTACTCATTTATATCGGTGATATATGTGGTGCTTATGAATCAGTGCTGCTTATGCCTAAGGCAAAGACTGTTTGGCGTGTAAGCGAAGATGGTATTATTCGCGATCCTTCACATAGTTTATCGAAGATGTTTTATATGCAGGAGGTTGACTTCTTTAATCATTATATTGAAGCGCAGACGAATGAAAAGAACTTATCCTTTTATAATGAATGTAAGCAAGATTACGATCATCTTTATTCACTGATATCGAAGAAAATACCATTTTCGAATATTTGGTTAGCATATGAGTTGTCTCCACGTATTCCGGAAGGTAGTGTGATGCATTATGCTATTTTAAACTCATTACGTGCATGGAGTTTCTTTGAAACGCCTAATACTGTGAGGGGATATAGTAATGTAGGGGGATTTGGTATTGATGGTAATATTTCTGCGTTGATAGGTGCTTCATTGTATAATAAGGATAGATTGTATTTCGGTATAATAGGTGACTTGGCATTTTTCTATGACATGAATACATTAGGCAATAGACATGTAGGGAAAAATGTCAGAATATTACTTGTAAATAATGGCAAAGGTATGGAATTTCGTAACTATACACATCCAGCCTCACGTTTTAGCGATGTACTTGTGGACCAGTATATGGATGGTGCTGGGCATTTTGGACAGAAGTCAATATCGTTGGTACGTCATTACGCTGAAGATTTAGGATATGAATATCTAACAGCTTCCTGTAAAGTAAGTTTTAGTAAAAATGTAGAACGTTTTCTTATTCCTGAGATTACAGATAAACCTATGATTTTTGAGGTTTTTACAGAACAAGTTGATGAGAATGAGGCTTTGTATACAATACGTAATTTAGAAAAGTCTACAGATAAGATTATGGAAAGTATAGCAAAGAAATTAATTGTCAATGTAGCAGGGGAAGAGGGATTTGAAAAAGTGAAAAAAATAATTAGAGGTAGATAATAATGAAAATTGGTATATTGACATTTTATCGTGTAGCTAATTTTGGAGCTAATTTGCAGGCGTTATCTACTTATAGTTACCTATGTAAACATGGACACGAGGTAGTATTTCTTGAATATGTATCTTTTCAAACAGTATGGTTAAGATTAGTCTCATATTACAAGAACTTTATAAAGCCAAAACGTAGCTATTTGCAGTTGGCAGAACATTTTAAGTTTATTGATAATAATATGAAAGAGCAAATACCACATTTGCTAACTGCTGACCGAGTAAGGAATGCTATAAAAAAACATGGAATTGATGCTGTGATAATAGGTTCTGATGCAGTTGTACAGAATTGGCCGTTATTTTCAACATTAAAGTTAGGTAAACGGCGTCCATATTGGATTGAGCCATTGCCTTCAGAACGTCGTTACCCCAATCCTTTTTGGGGGTATGGTTTTTCTGATATCATACCTACGGCTATGATGTCTGTGTCATCACAGAATAGTAAATATCAGAAATTTAGTAGGTATATGCTTAAGCGCATGGGCAAAAGTTTGAAAAGACTGAAATATATTTCGGTGCGTGATGCTTGGACCAAGGACATGATGCTTGCTGCAGGACCTGAACTTTCAATTGACATCACTCCAGATCCTGTTTTTGCTCTTAATCAAAATGTAGGAGAAAAGATACCTTTGGAAGAGGATATTCGTAATCGTTTTGTTCTTCCCGATAAATATGTATTGATAGGGATGCGAACTCAGATCTTGTCTATACCTTTTCTTGAAGCTCTAAATGACGCTATGCGGATAGAAGGTAAAGAGTGTGTTGCTTTCCCTATAGATGGAGCAATGGCATTCAGTCATCCATTTAAACACTCAATATCTATACCACTTTCTCCACTTGATTGGTATGCTTTGATTAAATATTCAGCAGGATATGTAGGAAGCAATATGCACCCTATCGTATCTAGTTTGGCGAATGGTGTTCCTTGTTATAGTTTAGATAATTGGGGAAGTACAAATTTCTGGGGAAAAAAGGAAAATAATGCTAGTAGCAAAGTTTTTGATATTTTGAAACAATACGGGTTGGAGAATAATTGGGCTCAAATAGAAAATAATGTATGTAATGTTACTGTTAATGAAATAGTTAAGAGATTAAAAGAATATCCAATTGAACAGGTTATTACAATTTCAAAGGTAAGATATGCAAAATATGAAAAAATGATGCAGGATATTATTGAATCTCTGTTTGGCAGATAAGTATATTCAAAATCTTTTGAATATTAAGAATGAAAAGTTACAATACTCTTAGAATCATAAAGAAAGCTATTACTATATATATGCTATTTTGCATAGTTATAGAATGCATAGCTTTTCCTGCTCTTGAAAATCTGTTTGGTTGTGTGGTACTACTATATGGGTGGCTATTTATAAGTCGGACAGTATTGAAAGTAGATTTTTTATATCATTATTTTATACCCTTTGTTGCGATTTTCTTTTATGGAATTTGCTTTTTTGCTTTACCATTAGGCGTAACATTGATAGAAGGTAAACCTATAACTTTCCGTTTTAATGTACCCTATATTACGTTTTTCAATTTAATGCTGAATGTGACAACTATTGTATTGGCGTTTCATACTTGTCGACGGATATATAAAGAAGGGTGGCTTTTAGGTATATGGAAAAAACTTGGATATTTTAAAGTTCCTACAGAAGCTCAAATATGGGCTATGGCCGGTGCGGGCATTTTTGCCTTACTATACAATATAACTATTCAAGGGACTGATATGATGGACGCAGAGAATAAAGGTGCTTGGGGACAAATTATGAATCAAATGACTAAGTTTGCAATACTTCCAATCGCTATGCTTTTTCCCAAATATTATGGTCGGAAGAATACCGCGATTCCTCGTACTTCATTGATTGTCTACTTTTCTTTTATCATTTTTTTAGCAATTGTTACTACTAAAAGAACATTGATGTTTACCGGCATAGTCTCATGGGGGCTTATGGCTTTCTTGGTCGTTTTACTTGAAAACAAAAAATTATTTAAGACAAAAACAAATATTCTGATAATTATTGGATTATATTTGGTGACAGGGCCTGTTGCAGACTTGGCTACGGCTATGATATTGAATAGGCAATCAGCTTATTCAAGCAAAGCAGGGGAAACATTTACCAATATTTGGAAGTTGTATTCAGATAAAGAGAAATTGCATAATGCTTATAACATGGCATCTTTGTCTAATTCTGATAATGGAGGAGATAATTTCTATGCTTGGAGTGAATATTATGTAGACAATATTTTATTGGACAGAATATGTAATCTTCGTACTCAAGACTTGACATTGGATTATGCCACTAAATTAGGGTATGACAATTCAAAGATGCACAGATATGCTGAAAATTTCCTCATGTTTCAAATACCTACGCCTATTTTGGATATTTTCGGGTATACAACTAATAAATTTGATAGCAACTACACACCTGGTGATTTACTCTCTACAGAAGGGCTTGGTCTCAAGAATATGTATAAAGGGTTTCGTGTCGCAGGCGATTCAGGTATAGGGCTTTATTGGATGGGATATTCTTATTATATTTTCGCGTTCTTTATATACGTTTTAGTTTTCTACTTTTTTTCTTCATTGGTTTCTACGAAGTTACAATTTATTATTCCTATTCCCATTATAATAGCTTTGTTGAAATATATGACCTATTTTAATAATTCTACAGGCATCTTTAAAAGTTTGAATCTCATACTTAGAAATGGAATGCAGGATATTTTATTGTATGTAATATTGTTTGGTGTAATTCGTTTAATAATTAGACAAAAATAAGTTGTGATAAATGCATTGTAAAATGAAATATGGAATAATACAACCAACATATGCTCTTACAAATAATAGTGGTGTAATGGTACAATGTAAAATGTGGGCAGAGGGATTAAGAAAATTGGGGCATGAGGTCTTGTTAATAAACTTCTGGGATAAAAATGAATGGAAAAGTTTTGATGCGATTATTGTAGTCAGTTTTTCATTGGGATTAAGGATCTTGATTAAGGACTTGTTTAAAAATAACGCCAACTTGGTTATGGCTCCTATTATTGACCCTAGCATACCAGCTTGGCGTTATAAGTTTTATTGTAAGTGGTGGGGAAATCAGAAATATTTAGGATTGACATCTCGTTTTCATGACTTATGGTTGTCTAAAGACTGGTTTAAACTTTGGTTAGTTCGTTCTGAAGAAGAACGTCACTATACTAATTACTGTTTAGAACGTTCACAAAAGATAATTAAAAAAGTTCCATTACATTTTCGTATTCCGCCTATAGAAGAGATGCCGCTTAAAGAAAATTTCTGTTTTCATGCTAGTCGATTGGCTTCAACTAATAAAAATGTTCCTCGTCTTATTGAAGCTGCAAAGAAGTATGGTTTTAATTTGAAATTAGCAGGTTATCTTCACGGAGTATTAGAAAAGAATTGGCTTGAAACTTTAATAGGTGATGCAGAAAATATAGAATATGTTGGTGAAGTATCTGAGAAGGAGTTATGGAATTTATATAAGCATGCTAAAGTTTTTGCTTTGCCGTCACTTCAAGAGGGGGTTGGAATGGTAGCATTAGAAGCAGCAGCATATGGATGTGAAATAGTATTAACTAACTATGGTGCCCCTAAAGAATATTATGGGGGGCGGGCAATATTGGTGAATCCTATGAATGTTGATGAAATAGGTGAAGCTATAATGACTGCAATGAATAGAGGTTATGCTCAACCAGAACTGATGTACTATATGAATGAAAACTATAGTGAAAAGGCCTGCTGTCAATTGCTTGATAAATATATTCAGGAGGCTATATCTTTAAAATAGTCGGAATATACGTCTTATGTGAAGTTTTATGTTAGTTGTAATTTTATTCCAATAAGAATGAACAAACCTTCTATTTCAATAATTGTTCCCTGTTATAATGTTGAAGAATTCCTTAATGAAACCATTGAATGTATTCTAAATCAAACTTACCAGGATTGGGAACTACTACTGGTAAACGATGGTTCTAAAGACTTTACTCCGCAAATATGCGATGAATATGCAAACAAAGATAAACGAATTAAAGTAATTCATAAAGAGAATGGCGGACTTGTGTCAGCACGCAATGCTGGATATGATGCAGCAATAGGTGATTGGCATATGTATTTAGATGGTGATGACTGGATAGACATAAATACTTGTGAGAAATTGATGTTCTATCTTTCTAGGCATACGGATGTGGATATAGTATTTTGGAAATGTATTCAGGAGTTAGGTGATATCTCCATTAAAGGAAAATGGGAATGGATATGTTCGGAGCAAGAGCATATTTACATAGATGATGAGTGCCATGATTTAGCCAGACATACTCTTATCTACAAAAGTGGTATTGCAACAGCTTACTGTAAACTGATACGAGCAGATTATGCGAAAAGGAATGGGATAAGACATAATGATCGTCTGAAACAAGGAGCCGAAGGACTAGAGTTCTCTTTACGTTCATTTTATCATGCAAAGAAAGTTCTTTTTGTTAATGAATATTTTAATCATTATAGATATAATCCTAACTCAATATCTAAGAAGGTTGATGAAAAAAATACTGGATATTTGGTAGATTGCTTTCATGTAATTCAGGAAAATATTGAAACATTTCCAGACAAAAAAGTATTTATCGAACCGTTATACCAAAGAGTGGCTTATGTGGTTATAGCTATAGCAATGAGTACTTACTTCCATCCTGATAATAAGGATTCTGTGTTTAAGAAGATAAACAAGTTTGCAAAGGTTATTAAAGAGAACGATTTATTCTCGACATCTATTGCTAAATGCACTACTACAGGAATGGATAAACAACGTAAATTGACACTAACTTTTATTAGACTACATATATATATTATGCTTCCATTTATTGGCTGGTTAAAACAATATTGTCTAAAAAAAGGAAAATATAATTATTGATATATCAGTATGACTAATAAAAAACTAGCTCTTGTCACTTGCTATTTTCAACCCAATTATGGGAGTCAGTTGCAGGCATATGCTACCCAGTTACTATTTGATAAGATGAAAGTAGAAAATGTAACAATCTGCATAGATGGGTTGCAAAGTGAGATTAATAAAGCGAAATATCGTTATTTCTTGAGCAGAATATGGGATATTAATACAGTAAAAGATAAGTGGGCAACGGTGAAAAAAATGACAGCTATCTATACTAAGGGGAAGGAATATCGGGATAGCATGGCTTTACGTAAAGAAATGTTCAAGAGCTTCAGCCAAACTAAGTTCCATATTTCTGAGGTTTACAACTCGAAGCAAGAGCTTGCCAATGCTGCGCACGAATATGCGGCTTTTATAGTAGGCAGTGACCAGTTGTGGTTACCTTCAAATATTGAGGCTAATTACTATACGTTGAATTTTGTTCCTGACAATGTGCCTAAGATAGCTTTAGCTACTAGTTTTGGTATAGCAAGACTTCCTAAACGACAGGCGCAGAAAGCTGCGAAATTTCTGAAGCGGCTGGATTTTTGCTCCGTACGTGAATTAAGCGGACAGAAAATAGTGAAAGAACTTACGGGAAGAGAAATCCCTGTGGTTTGTGATCCGACTATCCTTTTCGCCGCCGAAGAATGGGATGGTATCACAAAGAAGGAACATTTTGTTAAGGAGCCCTATCTGTTTTGTTATTTTCTCGGCAACAATCCAGAGCAGCGGGATTTTGTGAAACGTTTCAAGGAGAAAACTGGTTATAAGATTGTGCAGCTACAGCATTGCGATGAGTATATAAAAAGCGATGTAGGATTTCCAGATTATACTCCCTATAATGTCGGTCCTGCAGAGTTCGTGCAGTTGATTCGGGATGCGGAGTATGTGTTTACAGATTCGTTTCATTCGTCTGTATTTTCTTTGTTGTATGGGAAACGGTTCTTTACTTTCAGGCGGTATAATAATGATGGCATTGTTTCTACAAATGGTCGTTTGTACTCATTGCTTTCGTTGGTAGGATTAGAGGAAAGACTTTTAAAAGCGGATGAAGACGTGGAGAAGTGTATGTTAATGCAGATTGATTATATAAAGATACATAGAAAATTAGAAACATTAAGAGAATTCACCAAACAATATATAAAAGAGGCTTTGTTCCAATCGGGTATAAATTATGATAACTATTAAAGATAAGTGCTCGTGTTGTGGCTGTTCAGCCTGTGCGTCTGTATGTCCGAAGCATTGCATAACCATGTGTGAAGACGATGAAGGTTTTCTTTATCCGGCTGCAGATGAGAATACATGTATAGAGTGTGGATTATGTGAGGTCGTTTGCCCTGTGATTCATGTACAACCAGATGTTGAGAAGGAACAAAGGGCATACTTGGTACAGCATAAAAATGAGCAGGTATTACGTGAAAGTACTTCTGGCGGTGCATTTACGGCTATTGCTAGATGGGTGCTTGATAGAGGAGGTGTTGTTTGTGGTGCAGGTTTCAGCACTGATTTTGAGGTGGTGCATCAGTGGGCTAATTGTTATGAAGATTTGAGAATGTTTCGTAATAGCAAATATGTACAGAGCAGAATAGGTAACACATACAAGGAAGCGAAACAGTTTCTTATGGAAGGAAAGTGTGTTTTATTCAGTGGTACTCCTTGCCAGTTGGAGGGATTGTTTTCTTTTTTGAGAAAGCCATATGAGAATTTGGTTACGGTAGACGTAGTCTGTCATGCTTGTCCATCTCCATTAGTTTATCGAAAATATTTGGAAGCACAAAAAAAGAAAATAGGATCTGAATTTACGAATATATTGTTTAGAGATAAATATTATGGATATAAATATTCAACTATGTCTATTATTGGATGTAATGATTCTATAGAGTATCATGAGGGAATTGATACAGATATTATGATGCGTGCTTTTTTTGCTAACATGAGTGTTCGTCCTAGTTGTTATCAATGTGCATTTAAAAAACGTTATCGTAATACAGATTTTACAATATGGGATTGTTTCGATGTTGACAAGTTCAGTAAGGAATTGGATAATGACAAAGGGGTAACTCGTATCTTAGCTCATTCAGATTTAGCCAATATTATATTGAAAGAATCCAGTTCTCAGTTGAAAGTACTGGAAATAAATTCAAACAAGGCTGTAGAAGGAGTGAAAGAAATGTTTCATTCCGTTAGCATGAATCCTAAACGTGAAGCCTTTTTTGTCGATTTAAATCTGCTGGATGCAGAAGTTTGTTTCCATAAATATTTTCCTGTAACCTTACGACATCGTTTGGAAAAGCAAGCTCGCCTGTGGACTGCTCGCTTGGGATTGTATAAATATATAAAAAAAATATTCAAAGCGATTAATGGGAATCGGGAAATTAAAAGATAGCTACAGCAAAGACTTGGAGAATAAAAATACAATTTTATGAATATATTATTTATCGGGGGAGCAGGTTTTATAGGATCTAGTTTGGTGAAGCGTTTTATTTCTGATGAAAAGCATTCAGTATTTATTTTGGAACCAGAGTTTGCTGATATATCAAGACTTAAAGATTATAATTTGACAGTCTTTAGAAGTTCTTTGAGCAATATAAATGAAGTGAAGAATATTCTTTTGACCAATAAGATAGAAGTGGTGGTGCATTTAGTGTCAACATTGATTCCCGGCAGTACCTATGATGACTATATCGGTGAATTTAAGAATGTTATATTTCCTTCTATTAAACTGATGGAATTCTGTGCTAATGAAGACATTAAGTTTGTCTATTTTTCCTCGGGAGGGACAATTTATGGTAACAGAACAACATTTCAACCATTTGTAGAAACAGATAGCATGGAACCAATATCCTATTATGGATGGTCAAAGCAAATGATGGAAAATAGTATTTTGTTTAAGAATAGAACTCAGAAGCTAAAATTTCTCATTGTGAGACCTTCCAATCCTTATGGTCATGGGCAAAATCTGTATGGAAAACAAGGATTAGTAGCAGTGGCTATAGGTAAAATTATAGAAAATAAACCTGTAGAAGTGTGGGGAGATGGTTCTGCCATTCGTGACTATATCTATATAGAAGATCTCGCTAATATCTTTTATCAACTGATAAATAAGGATGTTTGTAATGAAACAATCAATTTGGGAAGTGGGAGAGGGTTTTCTGTGAATGATGTACTTGCTTTTTTGAAAATCATTTCAAAGGCAGATTTTAAAATTGAGTATAAAAATGCGCGTCCTGTAGATGTTTCCAATATGGTTCTTGATATAGAAAAAATGAAACAGTTTGTAGATGTGACTTTGACGCCAATGTTGGATGGTATTTCTTCATTCTATCATGAATCAATAAAGATATAATACTATGTTAAGGATAGCTGTAATAGCCGGTGTATTGCACTCGGGCGGTAAACGTAATCTAATAATGGAATACTATCGTCATATAGATCGTACAAAAGTGCAATATGATTTTATCTGCGATTCAGATTCAAATGGTATTCCCGAAGAAGAAATCAAAGCTTTGGGTGGGAGAGTATATAAGGTGGCACCATATAAGAATCTTATTACACATTTGAAGGATACATATAAGATTCTGAAGGAGAATAAGTATGAAGTGATGCATGCTTTTGATAATACGCTCAATATATTTCCTATGTTTTTGGGTAGAATAGCCGGAGTTAAAGTGAGGATATCCGAAAGTATATCGAAAGGTGATAAAAATGAAAAGAAAACACTCATAAAGTATGCCTTACGTCCTTTTTCTCATTGGTTTGCAAATTGTTATATGGCTAATTCTATAGATTGTGGCATTTGGCAATTTGGTAAGAAGACTTATGATAAAGGAGAGGTAAGTATATTTAAGACAGTGATTAATGCAGATACTAATGCTTTTGATGACAAACTTAGAGAAAGTACCCGAAAGAAGTTTGGCTGGGAAAATAAAGTGATATATGGGTTTATTGGTAGATATGTTCCACAGAAAAATCCATTATTCCTAATAGATATTTTCAATGAAATTACAAAAAAACAGGAAAATGCAACTCTGGTAATGATCGGATTTGGAGAGTTGGAGAATGAAATGCATGATCGGATTCAGAGTTATGGGATTACTGACAGAGTTATGAATTTAGGGCGCAGGGATGATATAAACCAGTTTTATAATGCTTTTGATACTTTCTTATTGCCCAGTTTATATGAAGGAATGCCTGTTGTAGGGATAGAGGCACAATGTGCAGGACTTCCTATTTTTTTTTCTAAGAATATCACTGAGGAGACAACGGCATCCGAACTTGCACATTACATTGGATTAGAAGAATCTCCGGTTATATGGGCTGATAAAATAGTTAAAGTGGTTGAAGATTATATGCCTAAACGCAGGAGTTACGCAGCTGAAGTGAAGATAAATGGTTTTGACTCTAAGAGTGAAGCATTAAGAATGCAGAGTTTCTATTTAGCTCAAATAAATTCAGTGGATGGATATGAACGGAATTCCTAAACGTTTACTGTCTAATATGCAGGTGTAAAATCTAAAATATCATTAGTCAATATATAAATGAATAATTTATGCAGGAAGTCCAACGTTTTAATAAAGTCCTAAAATTCATTGTCCTTTTAGGAGATGTTCTTTTATTGAACTTGCTGTTGTGGGGATTTGAACTAATTTTTGGAAACCGGTTCTATTCAGGAGTTTCTTCTTCCCTTTATCAGGGAATGGTGCTGTTGAGTTTATGCTATTTGGTATGTAATATTCAGTCTGGAGTAATTTTGCATCATCCGGTAGTTCGTCCGGAGCAGATCATGATCCGTGTGCTTCGCAACATGGTTCCTTTTGTTTTGTTTTCCATTTGCTTTTTGTCACTTTTTCATTTTGAATTTTTCCGTTCACGGTTATTTGGATTGTATTATGTAGCTTTGCTGGTCATCTTAATTTGCTACCGTCTTGCATTTCGTTATTTCTTGGAGCTTTATCGTGAAAAAGGGGGAAATGTCCGTATGGTTGTACTCGTCGGCAGTCACGAGAATATGCAGGAACTTTATCATTCAATGACGGACGATCCTACTTCCGGTTATCGTGTGATGGGATATTTTGAAGATTCTCCTTCCGACTGCTATCCGGAAGAAGTTGCATATTTGGGGCAACCGAAAGAAGCAGTTGAATATCTGGAACAAAATGCAGGCAAGATAGCACAACTCTATTGCAGTCTCCCTTCCGTGCGAAGTGCGGAGATTGTTCCGCTCATTAATTATTGCGAGAACCACTTGGTGCGTTTTTTTAGTGTGCCCAACGTTCGTAACTATTTGAAACGGAGGATGTATTTTGAATTGCTGGGTAATGTTCCCGTGTTATCTATCCGCCGCGAACCATTGGAACTTCGTGAGAATCGTGTTTTAAAACGTATCTTTGATATCATATCCTCATCGGTATTTCTGTGTACTATTTTTCCTTTAGTTTATATAATCGTAGGGACAGCTATCAAACTTAGCTCGCCGGGCCCCATCTTCTTTAAACAAAAACGCAGCGGCGAAGACGGACGTGAGTTCTGGTGCTATAAATTCCGTTCTATGAAGGTGAATGCGCAGTGTGATATTCTTCAGGCTACAGCAAATGATCCTCGTAAAACACGTATTGGCGAGTTTATCCGTAAGACGAGCATTGATGAACTGCCTCAGTTTATCAATGTCCTGAAAGGAGATATGTCCGTTGTCGGCCCTCGTCCTCATATGCTGAAGCATACAGAGGAATACGCACAGGTGATTAATAAATTCATGGTCCGCCATTTTGTGAAACCCGGAATTACCGGTTGGGCACAAGTGACCGGATATCGCGGCGAGACAAAAGAACTTTGGCAGATGGAAGGTCGTGTGAGTCGTGACATATGGTATATTGAACATTGGACATTTATGCTTGACCTGTATATAATCTATAAAACCGTATATAATGCTGTCCACGGAGAAAAGGAAGCGTATTAAGAAATAGAGATGCATGAAAATCTGCAGACAGATGATAGTACATGAATATCTGCAGATTAATGATGCATGAAAGCTTGTTGACAAAATAATCTAAACAGCAAAAAATAAAAGAATAGATATCTAATTCATCACAGTTATGAGAATATTGAGTAAATTGATTTTTGTAGTGTTACTGCCTTTTCTGTTCACGGCCTGCCAGTCCTACAAGAAAGTACCTTATTTGCAGGATACAGAAGTAATAAATCAAACAGAGCAGAAAGAAAAACTGTACGATGCAAAGATCATGCCTAAAGATCTGTTGACCATCGTAGTATCCTGTACAAGTCCGGAACTGGCAGCACCTTTTAATCTGACGGTTGCCAGTCCGACGAATTTGTCAGTGGCCAATACCTTGGCTACTACACAACCCGTGTTGCAAACCTATCTGGTAGATAATGAAGGAAAAATCTCTTTCCCTGTGCTGGGAGAACTGGAACTCGGTGGATTGACCAAGAAACAGGCAGAACAAATGATTGTAGATAAGTTGAAACCTTATATGAAAGAGGCGCCTATCGTAACGGTGCGTATGGTCAACTATAAGATTTCGGTGATAGGAGAGGTAACCCGTCCGGGTACTTTTACTATTTCTAATGAGAAAGTAAACTTGCTGGAGGCGCTTGCTATGGCAGGGGATATGACGGTATATGGCTTACGCGATAACGTGAAGCTGATTCGTGAAGATGCTACCGGTAAGCAGGAAATTATTATTCTCGACTTGAATAAGTCGGAAACCATTCTTTCTCCATATTATTGGCTGCAACAGAATGATGTCGTATATGTAACTCCCAACAAAGCAAAAGCCCGTAACTCGGATATCGGTAACAGCACAAGCCTGTGGTTCTCCGCTACCTCCATTCTGGTGTCTTTAGCCAGCTTATTATTTAATATCTTAAAATAACGTTTTGAAATAATGAAAGAAGAATTTGCAAACGAAAGACAACGTGAAGCTGATGACGAGAAGATAGATATTCAGGAAGTGCTTTTCAAATATATCATCCATTGGCCTTGGTTTGTCGGTGCAGTTTTAGTTTGCCTTATCGGTGCATGGATATACTTGCGCATGGCTACTCCTGTCTATAATATATCGGCTACGGTCCTGATCAAAGATGATAAAAAAGGAGGGAATACAGGAGGCATGGCAGGACTGGAAGAACTGGGGTTAAGCGGCTTGATCAGCTCTTCTCAAAACATAGACAATGAGTTGGAAGTCTTGCGTTCGAAGACATTGGTGAAGGAAGTTGTCAATCAGCTGAACCTGTATGTGTCATATGCAGACCAAGACGAGTTCCCTTCCAAGAATATGTATAAGACTTCTCCTGTTATCGTTAGCCTGACTCCACAAGAAGCAGAGAAGTTGAGCGATCCGATGATTGTTGAAATGTCATTGTATCCGCAAGGCAGTCTGGACGTAGGGGTGACGATTGGTGATAAAGAATACCAGAAACATTTTGAGAAACTTCCTGCTGTCTTTCCGATGGACGAAGGTACCCTGGCATTCTTCCAGTCACCGGACTCACTGATGGCGAATAAAGATACAACGGAAGAGTCTTCAGCTCAGAATGTCCGTCGTATCACGGCAAAAATCAATTCGCCGATGAAGGTGGCTCGGGTATATTGTGAGAATCTGACTATTGAGCCGACCTCTAAAACTACCTCAGTGGCTGTAATATCTCTGAAGAACTCCAGCCTGCAACGCGGACAGGATTTCATCAACCAACTGCTGGAAATGTACAACCGCAATACGAATAACGATAAAAACGAGATTGCCCAGAAGACAGCAGAATTCATTGACGAACGTATTGATATTATCTCGAAGGAGCTTGGAAATACGGAAGCGAATCTGGAGAACTTCAAGCGTAATGCCGGTATAACCGACCTGACCAGTGAGGCTCAAATAGCCTTGACCGGTAATGCGGAATATGAAAAGAAGAGGGTGGAAAACCGGACACAAATCAGTCTGCTGGAGGATTTGCGGAAATATATAAGAGGGAATGAATACGAAGTATTACCAAGTAACGTCGGTTTACAGGATGCTGCATTAGTAGCAACGATTGAACGATATAATGAAATGTTGGTTGAGCGGAAACGTTTATTGCGTACTTCGACAGAAAATAATCCGGCTATTGTAAATTTGGATACGAGTATCCGTGCTATGAAATCGAATGTTCAGGCTACTCTTGATGGTACATTGCAGGGGATGTTGATTACAAAAGCCGATCTTGATCGTGAAGCAAATCGTTTTTCTCGTCGTATTAGTGATGCTCCGGGACAAGAAAGGCAGTTTGTGAGTATTGCCCGTCAACAAGAAATTAAGGCCGGACTATATTTGATGCTTTTGCAGAAGCGTGAAGAAAATGCAATAGCACTGGCAGCTACCGCAAACAATGCGAAGATCATTGATGAAGCTATTGCTGACGACATCCCTGTATCTCCGAAACGGAAAATAATTTATCTGATTGCTTTAGTACTGGGCGTTGGCATCCCCGTAGGCATTATCTACCTGATTGGTCTGACCAAGTTCAGGCTCGAAGGACGGGCAGATGTTGAAAAGCTGACCACCGTTCCTATCGTCGGCGATATTCCGTTGACAGACGAAAAGAACGAGAAGGATGGTTCTATTGCCGTATTTGAGAATCAGAACAATCTGATGAGCGAGACCTTCCGAAATATCCGTACCAATCTTCAGTTTATGCTGCAGAATGACAAGAAAGTAATACTGGTTACTTCTACGGTCAGTGGAGAAGGAAAATCGTTTATTTCAGCGAATCTGGCGATCAGTCTTTCTCTCTTAGGGAAGAAAGTAGTCATTGTGGGACTTGATATTCGTAAACCGGGACTGAATAAGGTCTTCCGCCTTTCGACGAAGGAGAAAGGTATTACTTTATACCTGGCAAATCCGGATACAGACCTGATGAGTCTGGTACAGCCTTCAGATGTCAATAAGAATCTGTCCATCCTTCCGGGTGGAACGGTTCCTCCTAATCCGACGGAATTGCTGGCTCGTGACGGACTGGACAAAGCCATTGAAATACTGAAGAAGAATTTTGACTATGTGATCTTGGATACTGCACCTGTAGGTATGGTTACCGATACCTTACTGATCGGACGTGTAGCAGATTTGTCTGTCTACGTTTGCCGTGCCGACTATACTCACAAGGTAGAGTACACGCTGATCAACGAACTTGCCGAAGAAAAGAAACTGCCTAATATCTGTACCGTTATCAACGGCGTAGACTTGAAACGCAGAAAGTATGGCTATTATTATGGCTACGGTAAGTATGGCAAATACTATGGATATGGTAAGCGCTATGGTTATGGCTACGGTCAGGAAAATAATAAATCATAGAAATACTGATAAACCATAGGAACACTTGTCAATCATATCAGCATGATAAGCCGTATTTGATTGACAAGCTACAGGAGTACCATAAAATCGTACTGCCCTATACAAAGAAGAAAAGCGAGTGTCTGCACAACCAGATACTCGCTTTTTTTGTTATATTTGTATTATCCCTTAAAAAAACTGATAATTATGGAACACAGCAGACTTACTATTTGGAGCCTTTTTTTTCTGGTAGCTTCATGCGGAAGTGTATTTGCTCAGAGAAAACCAGTTCTTCCTCCTCCCGTAGACTCCCTGATAACGGTAGGCTATGCCACCGGAAGTATGAAAACGATCTCCGGATCGGTGGAGAAAATCACGGAGACACAGATGAATAAAGACCAGATCACGAACCCGCTGGAGGCTATTCGCGGACGGGTTCCGGGATTGACCATTCAGCGTGGAACCAATGGCCCTGCAGCTCTCGACGCAGTCCGCCTGCGTGGTACCACTTCATTGACCAGCGGGAACGACCCGTTAATTATCGTCGATGGAGTATTCGGAGATTTGAGCATGCTTGCTTCCATTTACCCTACGGATATCGAGAGTTTTACCATCCTCAAGGATGCTTCCGAAACATCACAGTACGGATCGCGGGGGGCCTCCGGTGTCATCGAAATCACTACGAAGAAAGGGATGAGCGGTAAGACGCAAGTGAGCTACAACGGTATCTTCGGAATATCCACCGTCTACAAGAACCTGAATATGCTGTCGGCAAATGACTTCCGGAGAGTCGCTTCCGAACGGGGCATCTCTATTCTCGACAAAGGCAACAGTACCAACTTCCAGAAAGAAATTGAGCAAACAGGATTGCAGCAGAACCATCACATCGCCTTCTATGGCGGTTCCAATGAATCCAGCTACCGTGTATCCCTCGGTTTTATGGATCGTCAGGGAGTCATTCTGAATGAAGACATGAAGAACTTCACTTCCAATATGAACATGACTCAAAAGATGTTTGACGGTTTTCTGAACTGCGAACTGGGTATGTTCGGCTCTATCCAGAAGAACCACAATCTGGTAGACCTTCAGAAAACGTTCTATTCTGCCGCTACTTTCAATCCCACCTATCCCAACCACAAAGACCCTGTGACCGGTTCGTGGGACGGAATCACCACCGCCAGCCAGATTACCAATCCGCTGGCATGGAGGGAAGTGCAGGATCATGACGCCACTTCTCATATCAGCACCCATGCCCGTCTGACCTTTCACTTGATGGACGAACTCAAGTTGGTACTCTTCGGTGCCTATACCTATAATATAGTCGAAAATTCACAGTACCTGCCCACTTCCGTCTGGGCGCATGGACAAGCATATAAAGGCACAAAAAAGATGGAGTCTCTCCTGGGCAACATGATGCTGACCTACAAGAAAGGCTGGAAGAAACACTTCTTCGACGCCCTCGCACTGGCGGAACTTCAGAAGGAGACTTATACAGGATTCTATACCACAGTCACCAACTTCAACACGGATAAATTCGGCTACAACAACCTGCAAGCCGGTGCTCTCCGTCTTTGGGAAGGCACCAACTCATATTACGAACAGCCGCATCTGGCCTCCTTCATGGGACGCTTCAACTACACCTATGCCGACCGTTACAGCCTGACAGTGAACGCCCGTACCGACGCCTCCTCCAAATTCGGCGCCAACCACAAATGGGGCTTCTTTCCGTCAGTTTCCGCCGCTTGGGTGATCAGTGAAGAAAAGTTCATGAAGCGTCTTCCCATCATTGATAATCTGAAATTCCGTATAGGTTACGGTCTGGCAGGCAATCAAAGCGGAATCGACTCATACACTACGCTGAGTCTTGTCAAACCGAACGGTGTGATTCCTGTAGGAAATTCGGCAGCTGTATCCTTAGGCGACCTGCGCAACACAAACCCCGATTTGAAATGGGAAGTGAAACATACCTTCAATACAGGTATCGACCTGGCTATGTTCGGCAACCGCCTGCTGCTCTCCGCCAATTATTACAACTCCAAGACGACGGACATGCTTTACCTCTACAACGTCAGTGTCCCGCCTTTCACCTACAATACGCTGCTGGCTAATATCGGCTCCATGCGCAACAGCGGTCTGGAAATAGCCATCGGTATCACTCCGCTGAAAACGCAGGACATGGAACTGAACATTAATGCCAACATCACCTTCCAGCAAAACAAACTGCTCTCTCTGAGCGGTATGTACAACGGAGAAATGATTTCCGCTCCCCAGTATAAGAGCCTCGCCAGCCTCGATGGAGCCGGATTTCATGGCGGCTACAATCATATCGTCTACCAAGTGGTGGGACAGCCGCTAGGTGTCTTCTACCTGCCTCATTCCAATGGACTCGTTTCCGACGGAAACGGCGGTTACACCTATGATATTGCCGATCTGAATGGCGGTGGTGTCAGTCTGGAAGATGGCGAAGACCGCTATGTAGCGGGACAGGCCGTGCCCAAGACAATTCTCGGATCGAACATCAGTTTCCGTTATAAGCGCTTCGACCTTTCAGTACAGATTAATGGCGCTTTCGGACATAAAATATACAACGGAACCTCCCTGACCTATATGAACATGAATATATTCCCCGATTACAACGTGATGGAGGAGGCTCCGCAACGGAATATCAAAGACCAGACTGCTACCGACTACTGGTTGGAGAACGGGGCGTATGTAAACTTCGACTACGTGACACTCGGCTGGAACGTGCCGATAGAGAAAGTGCAGAAACTGAAGAAATACGTCCGCTCGCTGCGACTGGCGTTTACGGTCAACAACCTGGCGACGATTTCCGGCTATTCGGGTCTTTCGCCCATGATCAACAGCTCAACGGTCAATTCCACTTTGGGGCTGGATGATAAACGGGGATATCCATTGGCGAGAACCTACATGCTGGGATTGAGTATTAATTTCTAACGACGTCAGAACAACGTACAAACTTTTAACGGAGGAGTAAATCATGAAAAAATATATAAGAAATACAGCTATCGCACTGATGACGGCAACGGCTTTGTTCTCGTGCGACAAGTTTCTGGAAGAGAGTCCCAAAGACAAACTGCCGGAAGATGAAGTCTACAATAACCTCTCGGATTTATATCTGAATGCCGTGGCCTCTCTTTATACTTATATCGGTGGTTATAGCGACAGTCAGGGATTGCAGGGAACGGGTAGGGGAGTTTATGACCTGAACACCTTCACCACCGACGAAGCCATCATCCCCACCCGTGGCGGCGACTGGTACGACGGCGGATTCTGGCAAGGATTGTTCCTGCACCAATGGGGAATTGAAAACGACGCCATCCAAGCCACTTGGGAATATCTTTATAAAGTAGTCATGCTGTCCAACAAATCGTTGGAACGGATCGACCAGTTCTCCGAAACTCACACTGATGCCGAACTTCCCGCCTATCGTGCCGAAGTACGGGCGATGCGCGCGATGTATTACTATTATCTGATGGATCTGTTCGGACGTGTCCCGCTGATACTCACCTCATCTCCATCCATGAAGGACGTCGTACAGAGCGAACGGAAAACAATATTCGACTTTGTGTTCAAAGAGTTGCAGGAATCAGCCCCTTTGCTTAGTGAAGTTCATAGCAATCAGTCCGGTCCGTATTACGGACGCATCACCCGTCCCGTAGTTGTCTTCCTGCTGGCGAAACTGGCATTGAATGCTGAAGTCTACACCGACAATGACTGGACAGACGGACAACGTCCCGACGGAAAGAATCTCTTTTTCGAGGTAAACGGCAACCGTCTCAATGCCTGGCAGACGGTGATCGCATACTGTGACCAGCTGCAAGAAATGGGCTATCGTCTGGAACCGGATTACAAAACCAATTTTACCGTATTCAACGAACCCTCTGTCGAGAACATCTTTACGATTCCGATGAATAAGACCTTGTACACCAACCAGATGCAATACCTTTTCCGTTCCCGTCATTACAATCACGCCAAAGCCTATGGGCTGAGCGGCGAAAACGGGCCGAGCGCCACGATCGAAGCATTGGAAACCTTCGGCTATGAAACAGCCGGACAGGACCCGCGTTTTGACATCTGTTATTTTGCCGGAGTCGTCTATGACCTAAAGGGGAATGTAGTCCGCCTGGACAACGGAACCATTCTTGAATATCTGCCGTGGAAAGTCGCCCTGGATATTTCGAACACCCCGTATGTACAGACAGCAGGAGCCCGTATGAAGAAATATGAGATAGACGAAACGGCCACCAAAGATGGCAAGCTGATGGAAAATGATATCGTTCTTTTCCGTTATGCAGATGCTTTGCTGATGAAAAGTGAGGCCAAAGTACGCAATGGCGAGAGCGGAGATACAGAACTGAACGAAGTACGCAGGCGTGTCAATGCCTCTTCCCGTACGGCTACACTGGAGAACATCCTTGCCGAGCGGCAACTCGAACTGGCTTGGGAGGGGTGGAGACGTCAGGACTTGATCCGCTTCGGGGAGTTCACGAGAGCATACAGCAGTCGTCCGCAACTTCCGGATGAAGAAAGTGGATATACCACCGTATTCCCGATTCCGGAGAAAATACGGGTGATGAATACAAAACTGAAGCAGAATCCGGGATATTAGCTCAATTCATAGTAAAATAATGAATAAATGTATAAACAGTATTCATATTATTACTATATTTGTGTGGTAATTAAGTCCGAAGTGTTATGAGTTACAAATCAATTAAAGACGTTGTAACTATGTTGCAAGAAAACGGTTTTGTACTAAAGAGTCAGAAAGGTAGCCATATGAAGTTTGAGAAAGACGACAAAATAGTTATTGTACCGAATCATAACAGCAAAGGCGTTGAGAAAGGCACTTATTACAGCATTTTGAGACAAGCGGGGCTGAAAAAATAGCCCCCTTGTTCTCTTGATTAAATAATAGGAGATAAAAATGAAAACAGTAGAAGTAATTGTGGAACACGCAGGGAAGAACTTGAGTGCTTATATCGAAGGTGCTCCGGTTATCACTGTTGGAAATGACATGAGAGAGATTGAGGAAAATATGAAGGAAGCGATTGAATTATATCTGGAAGATAATCCCAATCCTTGTGAACTATTGTCCGGAGAATTGGAGTTGAAGTTTAAGATTGACGCTGCTACCTTTATAAACTATTACAGTAATATCTTCACCAAAGCAGCCCTGAGCCGGATAACCGGAATTAACGAACGTCAGTTATGGCATTATGCCGCCGGTGTGCATAAACCGCGCAGACAACAACTGGAAAAGATTCAGAAGGGTATCCAAGCTCTGACGAAAGAGTTGTCATCCATTCATTTACTGTAATATCAAGTACGCACTATTGTGAAAATAATAGGCATGGAAAATTAAAAAGCTCCGGCATTCCCTACGAATGCCGGAGCTTTTATTATATCTGTGTGGCAGGCTATTATCTCTTAAAGAAGAAAGCCTAGTCAAAGAAACTCTTGAACTTTTTGAAGATCTTCTCCTTCACCGACGTGCTCGGTTTGAAGTTATCCGAAGCCTCCATTTTTTCCAGCGTATTCTTTTCCTCCTTATTCAATGTTTCCGGCACATAAATACTGATGTTCACCAGCAAATCACCTGTACCGTATCCATTGACATTCGGCAAACCTTTTCCGCGCAGGCGGAGCACTTTGCCCGGCTGTGTACCCGAGTCGATCTTCACTTTCACCTTGCCGTCGATAGTCGGAATTTCCACAGCACCACCCAGCGCAGCCGTCGGGAAACTCAGCAGCAAGTTATAGATCAGATCATTTTCGTCGCGGATTAAGTCCGGATGCGGTTCTTCCTCAACGAGAATCAGCAAGTCGCCCGGCACGCCATTATGCTTTCCGGCATTACCCTTGCCGCCCATTGAGAGCTGCATACCTTCTGCCACTCCGGCAGGAATCTTCACCGTCACTACCTCTTCGCCGTATACGATACCGTCTCCGGCACACTCCTTACACTTGTTTTTGATGATTTTGCCTTCACCATTACAGGTAGGACAGGTGGCACGGGTCTGCATTGTACCCAGTATCGTCTGCTGGTTGCGGATCACCGAGCCGCTTCCTTTACAGGTCGGACAAGTCTCCGAACCGCCGTCGCCTTCGGCACCCGTACCATGACAGTGACTACACGGCACATATTTCTTCAGTTTGAACTTCTTTTCTACTCCTGTCGAGATTTCTTTCAAAGACATCTTTACCTTGACGCGAAGATCGCTGCCCCGATAGCGACGTTGCTGTGAACCACCGCCACCGCCACCGAAACCGCTGAACCCTCCGAAGCCGCCGCTGAAACCACCGCCGCGACCTCCGAAGATGTCACCGAACATGGAGAAGATATCATCCATAGACATTC
>ENA-ORTY01000697-ORTY01000697.1-human-gut-metagenome-genome-assembly--contig:-NODE-697-length-42739-cov-4.828882_pt1 | contig 42739 bp, 35 predicted proteins | sample MGYA00241917_ERZ509198 | MGnify/ENA primary metagenome ERZ509198 (study PRJEB26280, sample SAMEA2338857) | human gut metagenome | biome: human gut; feature: human-associated habitat; material: faeces...
AATATCGTTTCGGAAGCTGATTTCTTGCATCTCTATAATAATGACGGGCTAGGATACGAAAAGTTACAGATGCCCATTACTTTTTTTTGAATTATTTTTTTATCCGCGTTCCTTCGTTGTTCTTAATTGCTGATGCTAAGGTAATTACAACTTCCGTAACTCCTGCATTAATTGCTTCAAAAGAGTTCTCCAACTTCGGAATCATACCGCCTTGAATAACGCCGTCAGCAACGTATTGTTCGAATTCGGCACGGGTAATCTCAGGAATCACGCTATCATCGTCATTCTCGTCACGCAGTACCCCTTTCTTCTCAAAACAGTACACCAACGTCACGTCAAACAGCGCCGACAAAGCCTTTGCCGTCTCTCCGGCAATGGTATCCGCATTTGTATTCAGCATATTACCTTGACCATCGTGTGTCAACGGTGCCATCACGGGCACCACTCCTTTATGAATCAGATCAGCCAGCAAAGAAGCATCTACCTTCTCCACATCGCCCACGAAACCATAATCAACCTCTTTCACCGGACGCTTCACCGATCGGATCACATTCATATCCGCCCCGGTCAGTCCAAGAGCGTTCACTCCACGGGCCTGCAGCCCGGCAACGATATTCTTGTTTACCAGACCGCCATACACCATCGTTACCACTTTCAATGTTTCCGCATCGGTAATACGACGGCCATTTACCATTTTGCTTTCAATACCTAGTTGTGCGGCAATCTTTGTTGCCGAGCGACCGCCGCCGTGAACCAGCACTTTATGTCCGCTGATCGCGGCAAAGTCATTCAACAACTGAAGAAGGGTGGCTTCCTCTTCTACGATTTTTCCACCCACCTTAATTACAGTTAGTTTTTCTCTCATTTTTTATTCTTATTTTAGGCACGGATTACACGGATTTCACGGTTTTAGTTGTGTAAAAACACAAAGCAACTATACAATCATGCGAAGCTACCGTGAAATCCGTGCAATCCGTGCCTAATTATCTATTCCAAATAAGTATATCCGTAAAGTCCCGAACGATAATTGGACAAGAACTCTTTGCCTTCTTCCAATGATATCTTTCCTTCTTTTACAGATTTTGTCACCCATGTTTCAAGGGTACGTACCAGTTTCTTCGGATTATACTGCACGTAGTCCAACACTTCCGCTACAGTTTCACCGTCAATGATCTGTTCGATACTGTATCCTTTTTCATTCACAGAGACATGAACGGCATTCGTATCACCAAACAGATTATGCATATCTCCCAAAATCTCCTGATAAGCTCCGACTAAGAAAACAGCCAGATAATAAGGCTCGTTTTTTTTCAGGCTATGAACAGGCAGATAATGAGCCACATTACGGGTAGAAATGAAGTTTGCAATCTTACCGTCCGAATCGCAGGTGATATCCTGCAAGGTAGCCGAACGCTCCGGTTTCTCATCCAGCCGCTGAATAGGCATAATCGGAAATATCTGATCAATCGCCCAGGAGTCGGGCAATGACTGAAACAATGAGAAGTTACAGAAATATTTATCCGCCAGCAGTTTAGACAATCCGCGGAATTCATCCGGGGCATGTTTCAAACCTCCGGCAATCTGATTAATCTCCCGTGTAATTGACCAATACAGACGTTCAATCTGAGCACGTGTCTTTAAATCTACAATACCATGACTGAACAAGTCGAGGGCTTCTTCCCGAATCTGTTGTGCATCATGCCATGCTTCCAACATCTTGTTCTGGTTCAAAGTATCCCAAATACCATATAGTTCCTGCACAAGTTCATGCGCATCCGGAGCGATTTCTTCCTCATCATCCCATTCCGGCAGGGTCGCTGTTTCGAGCACCTCGAAAATCAGCACAGAGTGATGTGCCGTCAATGCCCGTCCACTTTCGGTAATAATATTCGGATGTGGGATACCATTCTTGTCACTGACATCTACCAACGTAGAAATAGAGTCATTCACATATTCCTGAATGGAATAGTTCACACTCCCTTCACTATTGGATGAACGGGTTCCGTCATAGTCGACACCCAGTCCGCCGCCAATGTCCACAAACTCCACATTGAAGCCCATAGAATGAAGTTGCACGTAAAATTGAGAGGCCTCACGCAAGGCAGTTTTAATACGACGAATCTTCGTCACCTGACTGCCGATATGAAAATGAATCAGTTTCAGACAATCTTTCAAGCCTTTGCTTTCCATGAAGTCAAGTGCTTCGAGCAATTCGCTGGAAGTCAATCCGAACTTGCTGGCATCACCTCCCGACTCTTCCCATTTTCCGCTACCGGAAGAAGCCAGTTTGATACGAATACCGATATTGGGCTGCACATTCAGCTGTTTCGCCATTTTGGCTATCAGTTTCAGCTCATTCATCTTCTCTACTACAAGGAAGATTCGTTTGCCCATCTTCTGGGCAAGCAATGCCAGTTCAATATAACTTTCGTCTTTATATCCGTTGCACACAATCAATGAGTCAGAATCCGTATTAACGGCAATCACAGCATGAAGCTCCGGTTTGGAACCGGCTTCCAGTCCGAGATTGAACTTCTTTCCGTGGCTGATAATCTCTTCGACCACAGGCCGCATCTGATTAACCTTAATCGGGTAGATGATAAAGTTCTCAGCTTTATAACCGTACTCTTCCGCCGCCTGCTTAAAACAGGAAGACATCTTTTCAATACGGTTGTCCAGAATATCCGGGAAACGCAACAACATGGGAGACGCTACATCCCGCAATTGTAACTCGTCAACCAGCTCCTTCAGGTCGACGGTCACTCCATCTCTCCGCGGTGTAACAACAACATGACCTGCGTCATTGATACTAAAGTACGAAGTACCCCAACCAGTAATGTTGTAGAGTTCTTCAGAATCTTCAATACGCCACTTTCTCATTTTCTATTATTCAGTGTTTTTAGTAAATAATTGGATGGCAAAAATACAGATTTATCTACAGGCTGCCAATTAATTGGATATTATTTCTTTCAATCGGTCTATATAACCGGTCTCTTTTATATTTTCAGCAGTTCTTGCAGGCGTTGTACAGATGTCTCAATCTGCCGGCGATCTTCCAGTTCGTCCGCATCAAAGATATATTGTGCCTGCCTATAAAAAGGTGCACGTTTTTCAAGTGCCTGAATAATGAAATCCATCAGTTCATCGTCTTGTCTCCCCTGAAGAATGGGACGTTGCTGTTTGGCAATACGCAAACGCCTGAACAGCACATCGGGATGAACATTCAGGAAAACGGTTTTTCCTGTCCGGTTCATAAACTCCATATTATCAAAAAAGCAAGGAGCTCCCCCGCCTGTAGAGATAACGACATTCTCAAATTCAGCCACCTCGTGAAGCATATTTCTTTCTATTTCACGAAATCCGGCCTCCCCCCGTTCTGTAAACAGTTCTCCGACGGTCTTATGAAAACGTTCTTCGATATACCAGTCCAGGTCAATGAACGGAATATTCAATTTGCGGGCGAAAGCCTTGCCTAATGTTGTTTTTCCGGCACCCATATAGCCGGTAAGGAAGATACGAACCATAAATGATTAATTTTGCTCACAAAATTAATCATTTAATGAAGAATGAAGAATGAAGAATGAAGAATTTTGGTTGCCATCACTCTAAATTCTTCATTCTTCATTCATCGTTCTTCATTATTTAAAGACTTTTATCCGTTCTTCCAGTGGTTGAAATTCTTTTTCTCCCGGCTGATTGACAGGTACTCCAAATGGCATTTCTGCTATCAGGTGCCAATGTGCGGGCAAATTCCATGCACGGCGCACTTCATCATCAATCAACGGGTTATAATGTTGCAGTGAGGCACCGAAGCCTACATCTTCAAGCATCACCCAAACAGCCAGCTGATGCATCGCTGAAGTCTGCAATGACCATCCCGGGAAATTTTCCTGATAAGACGGGAAAGCTTCCTGAAGTCCCTTCACTACCGTCTGATCTTCAAAGAACAGCACAGTGCCATATCCACAGGCAAAGGAATTGTCTATCTTTTCTTCTGTTTTTGCAAAAGCAGCTTCGGGTACAATCTTCCTCAACGCATCTTTTACGATATTCCATAACTTTTTATGAGCTTTGCCAAGAAGAAGCACCACACGGGTAGATTGTGAATTGAATGCCGACGGCACATGTCTGACTGCCAGATTGACAATGCATTCAATTTCCTGATCCGTAACAGGTGACTGGCCGGTAATTGAATAATAACTCCGACGATTCTTCAAAGCTTCACTAAAAGTTCTTTCCATAATAGCTCCTTTCTTAATTTTATTTTCTTAAACTCCTTATAAATTAGAACAAGCATCTCCGCCAACTTGTTCGATTCCGGAATATATTTGTACCTTCGCGCCGTCAATGCTATTGACGTAATCATTCATTATCAGAAAATGGCTAAAGAAAAGTTCTACGTAGTATGGGAAGGAGTGACACCGGGAGTATATACTTCCTGGACAGATTGCCAGCTCCAGATCAAGGGTTATGAAGGTGCAAAATATAAATCGTTCGACACTCGCGAAGAGGCGGAACGTGCACTGACTTCCTCGCCTTACGCCTACATTGGTAAAAATGCGAAGAAGAAATCGGAAGCTGCCCGAACCGGTTCCGACACTCTGCCTGCTTCTGTAATTGATAATAGTCTGGCGGTTGACGCGGCCTGCAGTGGCAACCCCGGTCCGATGGAATATCGGGGAGTGCACGTGGCAAGCCGTCAGGAAATCTTTCATTTCGGTCCGATGAAAGGCACCAATAACATCGGAGAGTTTCTGGCAATCGTACACGGGCTGGCATTATTGAAACAGAAAGGGTTCGATATGCCCATTTACAGCGACAGCGTGAATGCTATCAGCTGGGTACGACAGAAGAAATGCAAAACCAAACTTCCCCGGAATGAGGAAACTGAAGAACTGTTTAAAGTGATAGAGCGGGCAGAGAAGTGGCTCAAAGAGAACACTTACACTACCCGTATCATTAAATGGGAAACCAAGGAGTGGGGAGAAATTCCGGCAGACTTTGGCAGAAAATAATAGTCGAGGTTCCTAATTCGCTGTATCAACAGCAGTCTGTTCTTTCTTATGTTTGAACACAAAACGGAGCATTACGAAGTTAACAGGTACAGCAACAGCCAATACAAATAATGGAGCTATTTCCTGATTTACATCCAGAAACAAGAACAGGTTGAACAATCCCATATGTATCAAGTAATTCACAAGATGACTTCCTCCAAATCCCAAAGCTTTCTTGAGAGAAGGATTACTGCGGAAGGTAAAATAGGAAGTCATAAAGAAATTACAGATAAAACTTGTTGCGTAACCAATTGTATACGCAATATTCAGATTCACCAGCTCATATTCCTGCAATACAAAATAAACCCCATAATGTATGCCGGCTGCTAACGATCCCACCGTGCAATAACGAATAAACTGATAACGTTTACTCTTTGAATGAAAAACAGATTTAATAATTTCCATTAGTTATTTTATTATCTAGTTCAGATATCTCTATTCTATTTTCTCTGATGGATATGCAAAATCCTGAGTCAGCTGTTCCCATATTATCTTCAACCATATCAACGTACAAGGAAGAGCCTTTAAAGCATAAGGTTTCACATATTCCATCTTTATATATCTCGGGAATATATCAGTCACAGATAAAGAAGTCAATATAATGCAAAAGATTAATAAAGACAAATTCAATACAGGAGTAGTGTTTCGAGTAGGTGTACTTACAAACCAGATTCCAACTGCAATCATTGCAGTCAAATACCCACATGTTTCTGTTCCTGTACTAAAAAGTATCATAAATAACAAAGCTGAAGATAAAAACAAAAGTCGGAATGATTCATTTTGATACTGTCGCAAACGACAATATGGAGCCGCAAACAATATTAACCCGGGTATTATAATCCACAAATCGCTATATGTGGCTATTCTGGTAATCTTTCTCACCATTCCAAGCAAAGATATATTAGTATAACTACAGAACATGTTCATATCATTTTTAGTAGCTAAAGTTTCAACCCATTCTTTATAAGAATGAAGCACATATTCCGGAGAAGTATAAACCATGGGCAATAAAAAGAAGATAACCATCCAAAAGAACATACTACCAACAAACCTAGTCTTATGTTTCGAGAAGAAGAAAAAAGCAAGTCCTACTATTCCATATAGTTTCGTGAATGTACCGATAACGATAACCAATGCAGCCCAAAAATCCCTCTCCTTTTCAAGCAATACATAGGAAAGAATAATCATAGCTGTGATACCAATACTATATTGTTGATAAATGACCGCCATAAAAACATCATTGACAGAAACCAATATCACCAATGCGAACTGCCATTTTTTTAAATTCAACTGATTTATCGCATAATAAAGAAATCCACAATTTACCAAACACCAAAGTACCATCCCTATAGACCTAGGAAGAAGAGAAAAAGGAGCGATAATGGCAGTAAAAGGAATACCATATAAAAAAAGATCTTTGTGCTCTAGAGGGTAGGGCATATACAAAGAAGAGGAGGAGATTGCATGCCAAAAAGATTGGCTGAATATAATATAGTTATTATAATTTCCTTTTGCCAACACCATTAGACTGCACACAAGTGCCACACCCATCCACAACAAAACCAAAAAACAACGATTTTGCAAACATTTTTTTAGCCTTTCCAACATATCATCAATAAGTTTTTTAGTTCATTTACAAATACTCCCTTTTTCATATCAGGCAACATCACCTCACTTCTTAAATCTACAGGAACCTCTTTGATGAAAGTGGTATCATCAAGAGAGGCTTTATAGATAAACTCCGTATCAAACAAGAACTGTTTAATACGTGTGGACGCAAGAAAAGCTTTTCCCTTACGGTTAAAACCTTTCAATCCCCCTTGTGTATCTGTGTGGGTCAGCCCTAACAGCATAAAGTTCAAGAAACGTGAAGCATGACTCGCCAGCTTTCTGCGGGTAGAAAGTTGCGAATAATACGTATGATTGCGATTTGCTACAACTACATCATATCCCGCCTCAAGATATTTAATCACCTGACAAACAGACTCAATCTTATATGGAAAATCATAATCTGTATAAAGAGCCAGCTCTGAATCAGAATATGCTATACCATCACGAACAGCAGCCCCTTTCCCTTGATTTGTCTTATTGTCTACAATGATAGTGCTGGGTAAGTTATTTGTCAAACGAAATACGGCTTCTTCCGTAAATCCGCGTTTGGAGCCATCATTTACTACGATAAAGCGAATGTCATACCCGTCCAGCATCGCTTCCAACTCTTTATGTTTTTCAATCAGTTGCTGCTCCCATCCTTCATAAGGATTATAACAGGGCAATACGATGTCAATGCGACTTCTTTTCCCTGTTTCTGTCAAAGAGGCAGGCAGAGCAGTTACAAAGTTCTGCGTCAATTGCTCCCATACTATTTTTAGCCATATAAACACACAGGGTAAAGCTTTCAATGCATAAGGAGATACATAATTCACACGCACATATTTAGGGAATATACCACTTGCCGATAAAGAAGTCAATACAATACAAAAAATCAATAAAGTTATATTCAGAACAGGAGTTTTCTTGCGCGTAGGAGTATTGACAAACCAAATACCGACAGCGACCATAGCCGAAATATATCCACATCCCTCTGTTCCCGTACTAAACAGAATCATAAAAAGTAGAACAGAAGAGAGATATAAAAGCCTAAAAGATTTACTTTCATATTGATTTATCCGGAAGTATGGAGCAATAAACAATAATATCCCAGGAATAATCAACCATAAATCACTATAAGTAGTTACCTGTGATATTTTTCTGACCATTCCAAGTAAAGAAATATTGGTATAATAGCAAAAAGTGTTCAAATTGTTCTTATAAATAAGAACTTCCAGCCAATCACGATACTGACTTAACACATATTCTGGAGAAGTATAAATCATAGGAAGACAAAAAAAGACAATGCTCCAAAATAATATTCCCCACAATAAATGCAATTTCCGCTTAGAAAAAAGAATAAAAGCAAGTCCCAAAATGCCATATATTTTAGTCATTGTCCCTACAACAATAAACAGAGCCGCCCAAAAATCTTTTTTCTTTTCAATGCATACAAATGCCAAAATAATCATAGCTGCAATACCAACATTGTATTGCTGATAAACCATAGCCTCATACAAATCATTGGCAGACACCCAAATTATGAGGGTAAACTTCCATGTCTCTGGTTCCAACTTCCGAATAGCATAATATAGAAATGCTGTATTTGCCAAACACCAAAGTATCATGCCTAGAGGAATTGGCAACACTGCAAAAGGAGCGATTAATACAGTAAACGAAATCCCATACAAATATGCATTAAGATTCTCTAAATACAAAGAAATCTGAGCAAGAGCATCCCAATATGACTGTCTGAAAATCAAAAAATTGTTATATCTTCCTTGAGCCAGTTTAAAGATACAACATACCAATGTTATACACATCCACATAACAAACAGAAAAATTGGATTTTGAAAGATCCTGAAAAGAGGATGCGCGACCAGAGTTTTTAAGTTTTTCATTTTATCTCAGAATTTAGATTCATCTTACAATAATCCACAAACCGTCCAAAAACAATATTACGCTTTTTAAAGTACCGAATGAAAGCATCCAGTCTTTTTTCCATTCCTTCTCCCGCATGATTTCGTATAATAAATGGCAGTTTCCACTCCGGATGTTCATTTAACGGATAAAACTCCCACGGATGAAAGTATGTTACAAAATATCCATCATGTCGATGAGTATATTTACACAGCCAACGATAAAGCGAAGCGGGCAAATTATGACATGAAAGCCAAAATAAAGGGAAGCGTAGCAGAGGAGTAACTGACGCCGGCATTTGGATTACACTATCTTTTATGAAAGGAGTACGGGGAGTGGAAAGCCGCATATACCTCCCCGGAATAAATGTCGGATTTAAAGAAGAATTATACACATATCCAGCATCATGAATAGCCTTTTCAGACACCGGCATCATTCGTGCCTGTCGATAGCCATACACTTTGGTTCCGATAATTTCCTCTAACTGATCTTTTGATGTCTTTAAATCCTCCACTTTAAAGGTCCAGTGATAGAAGCCATGAGAAGCAATCTCATGCCCTTCCGCTTGAATACGCTTTATTATATCAGGAGCATGAAGGGCAAAGTTCGCCGTACAGAAAAAAGTAGCTTTCACTTGATTCCGCTTCAAGCAGTCCAAGATTCTGTTAGTTCCCTCTACAGAAACCTTGATTTGCTCTTCCATTGATATATCCACCTGATGTTCCCTGGGTACATCGAATTCCTCAATGTCAAAACTTAGTAAAATCATTACGAATAAAGTCTAGTTTATGTTTGTCTATTGTGAAATACTGCAATTTTGCAGCCACAACTTCTATAATGCTTGCATATCGTTCAGCCTTTTATAATAACCATTTAATTCCAATAATTCCTCATGACGTCCGCGCTCTACAATTTCCCCTTCATAAAGCACGCAAATCTCATCGGCATTTTTGATCGTAGAAAGACGGTGGGCGATTGCAATCGTGGTACGCGTCTTCATCAGTCTCTCCAGCGCCTCCTGCACCAAACGTTCAGATTCAGTATCCAATGCAGAAGTAGCCTCATCCAGAATCAGAATGGGAGGATTCTTCAGAATAGCACGGGCGATACTAACACGTTGTCTCTGACCACCGGAAAGTTTGCCGCCACGGTCACCAATATTCGTATTATATCCTTCCGGCTTTTCCATAATAAAATCATGGGCATTGGCAATCTTAGCAGCTTCTATAACCTGCTCCATAGTTGCATTTTCTACGCCAAAAGCAATATTATTGAAAAATGTATCATTAAAAAGAATGGCTTCTTGATTCACATTACCGATCAAACTTCGTAAATCGGCAATACGCACATCTTTAATACTTGTACCATCGATGGTGATATCTCCTTCCTGCACATCATGATAACGTGGCAACAAGTCGACAAGCGTTGATTTTCCTGAGCCTGACTGTCCCACCAGGGCAACAGTCTTACCCTTTGGCACTGTCAGATTCACATGCTTCAACACCTCTCTTTTACCATCATAGCTAAAGCTTATATCTTTAAACTCAATCCGATCATTCATTCCAGTCAATGGCTTCGGATTAGGAATTTCCTTAATGTTGTTCTCAGCCTTTAAGATTTTGTCTACACGTTCCATAGAAGCAAGCCCTTTCGGAATATTGTAACCAGCCTTGGCAAAGTCCTTCAACGGATTTATCACGCTATACAAAATAACCATGTAAAATATAAACGTCGGTGCAGTCAATGAAGAATTATGTCCCAAAATCAAAGCGCCACCAAACCATAACACAGATACAATCAGGATTGTTCCCAAGAATTCACTCATCGGGTGAGCCAAGGCTTGCCGCATAGCCACTCTGTTGACCGCATCACGAAGCTCATTACTGCACCTCGTAAAACGATTTATCATTCTGTCCTCTGCTATAAACGCTTTGATAATACGCAAACCACCCAATGTCTCTTCCAGTTGAGACATTGTATCGCTCCACTTACCTTGTGCCTCCAATGACTGGCGCTTTAGTTTTCTTCCGACCTTGCCCATCAGCCAACCCATAGCCGGCAATACCAGCACAGTGAAAAGAGTTAACTTCCAGCTGGTAGCAATCAATGTTATAAAATACAATATAATCATGATAGGGCTCTTTATCAGCATATCCAAGGAACTGGTAATAGAGTTCTCTACCTCTCCCACATCACCACTCATACGAGCTATAATATCTCCTTTTCTCTCCTCTGAGAAAAAGCCCATCGGCAAACGCATCACCTTCGCATATACCATAATACGGATATCCCTGACAACTCCTGTACGCAACGGAATCATTACGGCTGAAGATGCAAAATAACAGGAAGTTTTAAACAAAGTCATCAAAGCCAGAAACAGTCCCAGAAAAATCAAAGCTGTAGTAGGACCATTATCCTGAATCATCTGCGAAACATAATAATAGAAATTGTTTATTGCAACATCTTTAAAACCGGCAGTTCCCCATTCCATGTACTCATATACCTTATTGTTTTCTCCTGTTTTAAACAGAATATCCAGAATCGGGATTAACAAAGTAAATGAAAACACATTGAATACAGCTGACAAGATATTCAGCAAAATAGCCCATCCGATATACTTCTTATAAGGCGACACAAAGCGTCGCATCAGTTGCAAAAATTCCTTCATTATTTGAAATAAAATAAGTTAAGGCTGCAAAGATACAATAAAACTGTCTAACAGTTGAAGGTTTCTTTCAATAATTAATACGAATTATACAATAGACGCCTTCTTGACCAATGATTAGCCCATTCCACACAAATACTATTCATTATCAGAGTGCATGGGCACCACATGATAATAAACCCCATGAGATCTCCGGTACGACTTCACTCCCAACTTCTGCAAAATACGCCCAAAATAAGATACTTGCCGAGGTGAAAACTTCATTTTACTAGCCTTCTGTATTCGTTGTAACAAGTCTGCAGCGAGCAGCCACTCCCCTTCCTCTTCGTCGCCTGCCGCCCGATAATACACCTGAAACAATTGCTCAATTGCAGGAGATTGCTCAAACTCCTGATTAGATTCCGTCATAATAGCTTCCTCTTCTGCATCAAACCAATATCGTTCATTTTTATAAAGTGCCGTCATTGCTTGTGCATAAAGCTGCTCATAATCAATGGGGCGCACCACATCAATCACTCCCGTCACTTCGACACCGATAAAACGGCGACTGCCGGAAGTGTCTGTCAGCAAGTCTTTATGATTACTCGTTCCGATAAAAGAAGCATATCGGCGGAGTGATTCCACAGCTGACGCATTCGGACGGCGGGTATTAACAACCGGTTTTTGCAGAATATGTTTAAGGAATGACTGTTGGTTGACTCCTATCTGATCAAACTCATCCATATTAATGAGAAGAAAACGATTCAGATACAATTCGGCATCCCTTTTACGGCCAAAGTCAATGCTGTCCGTATAATACGCCTGCAAACACGGAGGCAGAATCAGACGGCAAAAGGTGGACTTACGATATGCCTGCGGACCAATTAAAATAGGTGAAGTACTGTTCGCATGATTTTTATCAACTCCACGCCAATGCGCCACTGTACTGAGAAACCAACGACGAAACAGTTGTCCCCAATGAGGATTATCACAGGGAACTCTTTCGGCCAAGTCACGGATATGGTCTTTACCATCCCAGCGGGGAAGATCATAAAGAAACTCCTCGACAGGGTGATAAACGGGAACATGATCGGAATTCAGATATCGAACTACATCCTTATCCCAAAGTTTGATGCCCTCATACATAGCATTCATCGTAATACTTGCCATCACCCGCTTATCTATCGGACGAAAATAAAAGTTGAAACTGTTCCGTTCACGATACTCCACGCACGAAGTCAGCTGGTTGAACCGAAACTCATAGCGGCGTTTCATAAACTCATCCGTCTGCATGACGAACAATTGCTCCGGCAACAAACTACTTTTATCGGCAAATCCCCCGCACGTATTATACACGTTTTTCACTGTCTCACGAATCAAAAATTCATCTTTCGGCAAACGGTAATGACCACGCGCCCATCGCACGGTATCTTCCTGTGGAATGCCGGCACGAAAACACTGCTCAGCCAGGCAAATAAGCAATGAGTGTATATCATCGCCCGGACGGTATCCCTTTTGTTCATCCAATGCCCGGGCAAATGCCGCCTCAAAAAGAACAGAAAGCGCTTCGTAACTATCATATCCCGGCACAAGCCGCTGTAAAGGAGAAACTTCCGCCTGTACCTGTTCCCGATAGGTAGTTTCCCCCGGCAGAGAGGCGGGTTGCTTCAGGTAAACAGGCATCGCTTCGGGATTGAAATACAATTCCGGATCGAAAGTCAGACGGCAATACTGTTCCAGCGAAGGTTCTCTCAGTTCGATGTCAAACGGAAGTTGGGGCTGATAATATTTCACAGCCAGACGATAAGCATGCGCATGAAAGACTTCCGCCTGTTCGCGATTATCAGGCAGACGATTATCGGGATACGTAAAACGAACCCATATTTTTACAGACTTTCCGGAAGAACCAATAAAAGCAAGATAAGTTTGCGGCAATTCCTTCACACGCTCCTTCACCTCATCAGCTTCCATATGTCCGGACAATCCGTTGACCTGAAGCATAACGATTCCATTATATTCAGACATTGCCATCACTCCGTTTTCCCTGACAAAAACAGCAGCCGGAAGTATCTTCGGTACTTTTTCTATATAATCATTTTTATCACCGGGAAGCATATAAGGCAGGACTTCTCTCATATTAGAGACCGGTTGTGCTTTAGTTTCCTTTTTCATCTGCTCTACGAGCCGCTCAATCTTCAACGTACGCATCGTATTGACTTTGCCATCGTCTCTCACTTGTGTTATTCTCATTTTTCTTTAGCTGTTTGTCCTGCTTGTATGTGTAGGGCATTATATATTTTGCACAAAAGTACTGTAAACATTCTATGTAAACAAGTTTCTGATCACAAGTTTCATCTCTGCCTCCTCTCCCCCTCTACTAAAAGAAAAAAATACATTTTAGTCTCACGGTCTCATTACTTTTACGCAATTGCCAAGTAGTTAATGCATTATAGAATGAGAGATAAATTTCACAGAGATATCTCTCATTCTTTTCTCACTGGAATCGCCCTATTTTAGCCTATCTCTCATGCTATTTTTGGGCATCTCTCATTCTGCTTTCCAACTTTCATTATTTAATCTCAGCCCTAGGCATATCCTCTTTCAAAAAGCACCTGAAGGCGCATCTATTTTACCATTCATTATCATGCAAACAATCCTATAATTGCTTGTTTTACAACTATTATTGTCGTATCTTTGATAGACGTTATTCATCACCCTACCCAGGTGAACCGACATGTTCACCCAAATACACAGATATGTTCTCAAAGGTGCAATGATCGGATCACCCGGGTAGAACGATGAAGATGTCAGCAAGATGACATGCGGATAAAGGCTTTAAATGCCGGAGAGATAAGTAACAGCATATATAAACAATAGATAAACAACAATTAAGATGGCAGTACAATTCGAATTTTATAAGAATCCTGTTCAAGGAGAAGAAGAGGAAACAAATTATCACCCCAGAGTCGTGAATTTTCAACATGTGACTACCCGCAGACTGGCAGCCGAGATTCATTCGGCAACTACCTTTGGCAAAGCCGAAGTAGAAGCAATGTTAATGGAACTCAGTCGGTGCATGGGTAATCACCTTCGCGAAGGGCAAAGGGTGCACCTTGACGGGGTCGGTTATTTTCAGATCACATTACAAGCAACAGAGCCGATACATTCCATGGCCGCACACGCCGACAAAGTGAAGTTTAAATCGGTCAGCTTTCTGGCGGACAAAGATTTAAAAAGTGAGCTTGTAGGTATGCATGCACAACGCTCAAAATATAAACCTCACTCGGCTACCCTCTCCCAAGAAGAAATAGACAAGAAACTAACTGGGTACTTCTCTACGCATACGGTTTTGACCCGCTCTGATATGCAGTCACTTTGTCAATTCACACACAGCATGGCCGCACGCCATATTCGCAGATTGAAAGAAGAAGGTTCTTTGCAGAATATCGGGATTCGTACACAACCGATTTATGTGCCGTGTCCAGGACATTATGGGAAATAGTTGTATTATAGGATGAGAGATGCCCAAAAACAGCATGAGAGACAGGCTAAAATAGGGTGATTCCAGTGAGAAAAGAATGAGAGATACCTCTGTAAAAAGTATCTCTCATCCTATAACAGATTAATTATTTGGCAATTACACAAAAGAAGTGAGAGTATGAGACTAAAATATTTTATTCATTTTAGTACAGAAATGGAAGCTTGAGCAATTCTCTATCAGCCAAATCTTAAGAAAATGCTCATATCCCTATATTGCCATTAAACATTATAAAAAACAGAAGTGTTTCCCTTCTTCCTAATCAATATAGGCTTTTCCATATCATAAATTATGAATTTTACTTATTTTGTATAATTTTCCCATACTACTTTTGTCATAAACCAAAACAACACGTTATGAAAAAGATCTTATTAATCTTAATTGCAGCCCAATTTATTATAGCTCCTCAAATAATAAAGGGCTTTGGCGCAAATAACTCTCATGAATATCTTGAAGTCAACCAAAAACAGAAAACTGTCAAGAAAGACATTTTTGGAAATACTGTTATCGAGGATGATAAAGGTAATAAGAAAACCATCAAGAAGGATATCTTCGGAAATACCATTATTGAAGATGAAAGAGGAAATAAAGAAACCGTCAAGAAGGATATTTTCGGCAATACTGTTATTGAAGATGAAAGAGGGAATAAAAAGATTATCAAGAAAGATATCTCAGGAAACCTAGTCATCGAAGAAAAAGGAAGAACTACCCAAACTGTTAAGAAAGATTTTTGGGGAAATACTGTTCTCGAAGACGAAAAAGGCTATAAGAAAACCATTAAAAAAAATCTTTCTGGGAATATCATAGTCGAAGATGATAAAGGCAATACAGAAACTATCAAGAAAGATATTTTTGGAAATATCATCATCGAAGATGAGAGAGGAAATAGAAAAACTATCAAGAAGGATATTTTCGGAAAATTCACAATTGAAGACAATCATGGAAACAGAAAAACCATTAAAAAAGATATCTTTGATAAGATAATTATTGAAGATTACTAAAGTGGCGCTCACATAGCCCTTAAACATTCTAACTTAAATTAAACAATCAAATAAAGTTTTAAAGTAATAGCTTTTATTCCTGTTGATTACACAAAGATAATTATTATAAAATAATAAAATGGGAAAAATTGACTTTCCCTCAAAACATAACATAATTTTATATACATTTGTATGTGTAGCTAATTAATAGCTACTACAATATACACACATAACTAAATTAACCATGAAAAGCCTATTATACTCCTTAGCCGCACTACTACTTATTTCATCCTGTTCAAAAACAGATAGTAGTATATTTCCCAATGATGTGAACAATGATGAGGGAAATAACGATGTTGAAGATATTATTCCATTAAAATTGGAAATAGAAGAGACACAGAAGAATATCTTTGAATATGCAGTATTCAAACTATTCCCCGACAAGAATTTTATGCTATTTCCATTAATGGATGTTTATGATTCAATCACATGGAAAGTCTCAAATATAGATGGACGCATGAAAGTATTAGAACAAACAGATCACACTGGCAGATTTACACAACAATGGAATCACCATTTTTACCTTCCAGGCAAATATCAAACTTATATATTCGGTTATAAAAATAACAAGATAGCTTATTGCGATACAACGGAAATAGAAATAACAAACACAAAAGACTTCCTTCGTTATAATTGGAAAGATATACATGGTTCAATTGGACATAGTACAGGATATGTAGATGTCTTATGTGAGGAATATAGTTTTGCCACATTTGAAAACATACATGAAGGAATACCCTCAGTCACCGTATATCTCCGTGACGAAAAAAAAGATAATCAATCTGCTTTTCTTGAAAAAAGCAAAAAAGTATTCATTGATTATATAAATTCATTATATTCCACTCTCCCTGATTATAACGAAGCAGATAATACACTTTTGGAAAAATACAATAATCTATTTATGTACAAAAAAGAACAAGCATATCCGATATGTATCTGGATAACACCAAAATCAAAAATAGCATTAATCAAAGATGAGTTTTTTGATGAATATCAACTCTATGCAGAGCCTACAGAATATTAAAATGATGAGACCGTGAGACTAGAATTGGTACTGTCCACTATTTACACAAAATAGGGAACAATACCAATTCAGAGACAACAATGCTCACCCTAAACCTCTCACACGAATTTAATCAATGAGTAATCCTCCTTTTGTATTTCCAGTACTTTGCATTCTTCAGCATCCAGGCTCTCCAACCATAAATAGAAAGCACGAACAAGCTCCTGTTCATATTCAGTAAAACTAGCTTCGAAATAAAAATCATAAGTCTTCTGCCTCCGCTCTTGCTGAGAGATATCCTCTTTCCGCCTACAAACCGAATTTAGGAATTCATCAGTTTGTAGCACCCAAGTCGCATACAATCTCATTTTTATATATGGAAGCAACCGATGCTTATGGCCATCGAACCACATAACTCTTTTCTTATTAATAAGAGAACTTTGAACATAATCTCCAATGCCATCAAAGAGTCCACATGCTATTGCTTTCTTAACTTCACTTTCTTTGGTCGTATTTACAATCTGTGCTTCATTGATTCGTTTTATCATCTCATCAATAGCCTCTTTACCAATATGCCTCTGCAAACATTTATGCAATTTAAGATTTGAATTAGGAGCAACAGAAACTCCATTAATAAAAAAATGAAAAGCTATAATTTCTTTCTGACCAACATTTCCAAGGACTTTTTCAACTAGTCTGATAATAGACTTGTATTCCCAAAACATATATCTGTAGACATCCAATCCATTACCTATTCCATTTATATTTTGAGAAATTACCAAATCCTTTATAGACCTCAATGCATCAAAAAATGTATTCTCAAATCTCGCTCTTTGGTTATCCAATCTCGTTTCTTCAAAATTTCTTAAATGTTGCTGATTAGCGGCGTATTGAATATAGAATGCCGTAAATGTGAGAATTATTCCTACTCCTGCAAATAACAACTCTACAAATCCATCATATTTAATTTCCTGTAGCTGCTTCATAGAATTATTATCGCCACCATAAAAATACTTATAAAGATGAATAAACTGCCATATCCAAAATACAGCAAGAATCAATCCCGGAATGATAATACTAAGCCCAGTCTTCTCCTGATTCTCATATCTAAACCACCCCAATATAACCACAACAACCAATGCTGCCGTTAGAACAAGTAACAACGTATTTCCAGAAACAGCCTGAACAAAATGAGTTCTTCCACAACACAGTGCCATAGTGACAACAATACCAACAAGAACTATTGCAAAGAAAGGTGCGAGCTTCGATAGTGTGTTTTTCCAGTCCATATATTTAAGATTTTAACATGATTCCAATAGCTGCCCTTCCTGTTTTTCCTGCACTTGCCCTAAATGAAAAGTGCTCAGTACTATGACAAATAGAACAACATTCAGACATCTCAATATTACGTTTTAATACTCCAATATCTTCTAACTGAAACCTATTTATTTGTTTCAAATCTACAAAAAATTTACTCCCTTTCTTATTAAAACAAGAAATAAAATCCGATTTCCGATTTAATGATTCCTGCAACTTCAATAAAACATCTCCATTTACTTCATAACAGCAGACACCTGCACCAACACCTATACCAACTATAATATCAGAAGGTAAAGTTCCAAATTCTTCATGCATCAAATTTATAGTCTTTACAGCCATCCTTCCAGCCGTAAGTTCCCAACCTGCTGTTAATGCAGCAATTACTCGTTTTACAGGATCAAAACAAATGACAGGAATACAGTCTGCCGTCTTTACACACAACATCGTATCTGCCTCGTTAGTGATCATAGCATCAACCCCATACAGTTCATCACTATCATCAAGATACACTCCCTTTCCACGGTCCTGCCTTCCGACAATCCGAACATTAAGACTATGTGTCTGGTGACAAAACACAAAATTTTCTAATGGGACTCCCAAACCTTCTGCTACTAATTTTCTATTTTCCAACACCGCCTCCGGGTCATCACCTCCACTATATGACATATTCAGTGATGAGAAATCACCAATCGAAAGTCCGCCTTCTCTATATGTTTGAAAATGAACCAAACAGGGATATTGCGATAAATTATCAAAAGTTACAAAGTTTAATTTGTCCATTAACTTACAACCATATATATTTAGAATACAAAGTTACAAATTAAACATTTCAAATATAGTTCTGTTTGAACAAATTTTCGAACCCTCAATCAAGACTACTCAAAATAGTTCTTACATAGCTATATACCAAAAGCTATTCTACATTTTTTATATTAGTACAACATCACTATATTTTATATACATTTTCATACAGAGGCAGTAGTAACCACAAACAATATACACACTTAAATAAACCGATATTAAGAACAGTTCTATTAATCATATTATAATTTTTTAAACTGAAAGTAATAGACCTCACAACGGTATATCACATTTTCTAGAAATACAGCATTCAAACGACTCTCTGGTACTCTTTATATCGTTTCCTTTAATGAGTCTCAATAAATACCAGTTTTATGCAGAACCAACAAATAATAAAAAACTAAGGTGTAGATAATACGAGGAAGGAAGCTCATTCAGCCTCCCCCCCATTTAATATTGCTTATGGAATAAACTTCACTAATTATAATATAAGCAAGACTACCTCCATTGCATGGGAATACCCTGTTTATTTAAGTTACGTCCTGTTATATATTTCCAAGTATTATCTCCCCCCTCTATATCATTGTTTATGGCCATAAAAACGACATCAAGAAAGCCATTATTATCTATATCATATAAACAACACCCAGCCCCAGCACCTTTTTGACAAGGTGATAAGCTATTAGGCAACCAAATCACATCAGAATATGTAGAATAAGAAGCTCCATATCTATCTACATCAGGAAGTACCCTATATACAAATCTATCACTTTCCGAAGGAGCATCAAGAGCCATAAAAATAATATCCAATGTCCCGTTTTTATCAATATCTCCAACTGCAATCCCTGCACCATCTCCATCATGACCAAATCCGGGAATCTCATACCTAGTAGAAAGGCTTCGATAATCACCATAAGAATTTAAATCATAAGCGATTTGATATCTAAAACTATTCATTTCTACAGGATTATCATAGACCATTAATATCAAATCTGGAATTCCATTACCATTAAAATCACAAATGTCAATATCGGCACCTTGATAATAATTTCCCATAGCCGGAGCTGTTTTTATTGAAGACAATGAAGAGTAACTTCCATCCGAATTTAAATCATATGCTACTTTATACCAAAGATATGCAGGAGTATCATTATCAGGCCTATCTGCACACAATAAAATTATGTCAGGCTTACCATTTTTATTTAAATCAGAAATAGCAATTCCTCCACCCGCATTATCCCATCCATTTGCTTGAATGGTGAAAACACCTGATTCTCTTAAAGGATAACCATTCTCATCTATATCAAATAAAACTTTATACCAAAAATAATTTATTCCTCTTGGAGCATCTATACCCATAAGTATCATATCAGGTTTACCATTACCATTTATGTCACCAATAGCAACTCCTCCTCCTTCATTACCATGACCTAATCCGGAAATTCCACGTACTCCCACAGTAGTAGGATACAAGGTAACAGATTTAACCTCTTTATTTTTTATATAACTAGCAATATAACTTTTTAAAGCCTGACTCTTAACAGGATCAGATACCAATTCATATATCGGTATAAATGACTTGAAATTAGGATCCACATCTATAAATTTAGGAGTTTCTTTTTTTATCGATTCACTCCATTTACCAATATCTACAGTTGAAGCCTTTTCCGGATCAAATGTTCCTGTCACAGCAACTGTCGGATCTCCACCTATTGTCGAATAATACAATGACTGTTGCTTATTATTCGTAGCTAAAGAACTATCGTAATGAAATTTTGCATCTATTTTAAAAATGCTAGCCAAAGATACCCCCAAACCTGCTTCAACATTTTGTTTCTTTGAGGTAGTTACAGACTTAGCCATATAATAAACCTCCAGTTTAGCGCCCACATATATATCCTTCAATACATGAGTACCATATTCCTCTACAATCTGAGCAGGAGTATATGTTGATATTCTATCAATAAATTGCGAGGTAAGGCATTCACGAAGTACATTTATATCAGATTCAGCTATTCGATATCTACTATCTACGTATTTTTGGGTAAAATAGGCAAACGAATAATCTGAGCTATAAGCATTACTTCCGCCAAAAGCAACATTCAATGACCCGCCAGCTATCACTTTCATAAAACCAGGCTCATCTATTTTCAAAGATGCAGACATATTAGAAGTAAACTCATAAACATCTTTTCCTGATACATATCGAGACTGAGACTCCTCTAGTTTATAAGGTTGTATCAGTTTGTTCTTTTTTAACTTGTCCATATCGAATACAATTGCACCAGCAGCTTTGGGATCTAAATATAAACTCGTAATATCATACCCATGTCCCAAAATATCATATTCACCATCTCCCGCATCTCCTCTTGTAGTTGCTGATGTTACTAAACTTAGATCATCATTCATTTCCTTAAACAGAAATGAAGAATCCTCTTGGCATGAAAATAAGCTTATCAATAAAAGATACAAGCTTTTTGAAAAAATCTTTTTCATATTCATTATATTTTATGCCTGACAATATAATACACATCAGACAGGTTAACAATCAATTCCTTCATGAATCTTTTACTGTTTCACACCCACAAACTTATAATAAATATATTGGAAAAACTAAAAAATGACCCGGACAAATACCGCGTAAAACGCGCTTGTACAACACTAATTATCAATACATTAAACTCAACAAAAGGAGAAATAACCCGGACAAGTACCAAATTATTTTCAAGATATATAGTGAGAAATATTGGAAATATAGATTCTAGCAAGTCCAATACATCCTTACTTCCCGATTAAGGTATTAATATATCTTCTTCTAAATCAAAATAAAATGAGCTCTTATAGCATATAACAAATATCAAATAAATGAAAACCTATCTGCTTTATATCAAATCAGTAATGAAGTAACTATATAATATTATAAGAGGAAGCTTGTTTAAACTTCCTCTTATACTTTATATCACTTATGGAATATTCTGAATTATTCCTTCCCAACTATTAATTCCAATTCGGGATAAATACTGTTCAAAATAATCATCTTCCTCGTCAGTACCAGCCTTTTGATAGGTCGTCCATACAGGCTTAATTTCACCATTATGAGGTGCATCGGCATACTTACGCAATCCCAAACAAGCACCATCTCCCAAATGGTCAAACCAACTATGCCATTGTATACCATTTATACCGTCCAGATTATTTATCTTCTTCCAACCATAAGCAAATCCGGCAGCCTGATCTTGCAAATCATCATCTTCATAAGATGGCGAACATGTACCCGCCTCAGAAAGCCACACAGAACGTCTGACAGTTCCTTTATATTGATTTCGGGATGTTTTCACCCACTTATCCAACACTTCAAGATTCTTCAAAGTCACATATTCCGTATCCATAGAATAAGTCGCCTGTTCATCATCCCAAGTACACGGGTTGCCTAACTGAGCCGGGTAACTATGACATGCCAATGACCAGAAGAAATCACCTTCACTTTCACTGAACTGATTCATAAAGTCGAGCATATCTCTTACTTTATACCAACCGCCACCGGCAGCAATGTTCCATCCATGCGAGAAAGAGATAAAGACTTCTGAATGCTGGTCATATTGATGCGCAATATTATAGCACATACGCATCGAACGGAGATAAGTATCCATAAACGTAGCAATCGGTTTGTCACCCATATTTGTCCAATGACTTCCTCCATCCACTTCGTTATGTATAATCCAGTGCGCTATGCGCATATTAGGAGCACTATATCTTTTTGCCAGGAAGTCAAGCGCGGCAGCATAACAATTTGTAGACTCTATTGTGGTCATATTGGGCATTGTATAGGGAGCTATACCATCAAAATCCGGATGTTTCAAAAGAGTACCGGCGTCTCCGGTAGGAGGAACCAACAAAATGCCTGCTACAGAGATTCCACGTTTACTCGTTTGCTCTAACACAGCATCAAATGAACTCTTCATATACCCCTCATTAAAATAATATGTCCTGCCACCGTAAAGATGCGGAATATCTCCTTCCTGTTGAGAAAGATGCATGAAATGAGAAATAGGGATATTGATGGTGGCACTGGCAATACCCAAAGCATCCAAATCAGATGCAAGGAATCCATGGTTTATCAATCCTCCCAATCCCTTCTTTGATTTTAAAGGAATAGCCTCAACACTTTGTTTTACGTGCATTTTATCCACGTTCGCATATCGGGCATGAGAAACAAACTCATCCTTTGAAGCTCCTTCTCTGTATATAGCCCACTTAGACAATAAACGATCATATTCATAGTCACCTATAGTAACATATCTATCCAATTGGACATTAAAAGAGCCGTTTGATAAAGGTGTTTTATTTTCTACCTTTTCTACTTTGAACATATCCACAAATGGAGGAATCTCTCCCAAGAAGAAAGTACCTTCTCCCGTACAGTTACCTTGAATACTGATCGTATTCTCTCCTACCACCACATCAGTTACATGGCAATCATATTCTTTATTCAGATAGGCTTTAATTCCTTGTTCGTACTTCTCTTTATTAAGTGCTTCGTTATTCTCATCCTCTTCCTCCTGTTTTTCCTCATCATTCATTGTACGCAGACGTATATTACGCATTTGTATGATATTATTAGGCTGGTCTCCAAAATCCAGACGCAGATAATCCTTCACTTTCCCCCAATCAAACTCCTGTCTATATTTCTTTAGACGAACGCTGAAAGAAGCCCAATCTGTAGAAGCCGGAACAGAGCCCGCACTCATACTGTGGGTAGCATCAATCCCATCCTTTGCATCCGCAAAGAAGAGTTCAAGATTGCTCATCCCCATTTCCGTCTGATATTCAAATTCAAGGACATTACATTCTTCGGGAACATCTTCTTTAAACAAACTGGCAGTCGCCCAAGGATCACCATTAGTAGTTTCTATCGTATAACTACTGTCTTCATTCTGAGTTAACACCACTCCCCATTTATAAGGTCCATCCAATAACATATAAACGGGCGGAATAACGATCTCTTCAGGCGGAATAATTTCTCCTCCATTGTCTTCTATAAAATCATCATTACAGGAAGATAAGTTCATCACAAAAAATGCCATTAAAAACAGCATGCCACATCGCCCTAACAGGCGTTCAGACCTTCTCATAAAGAAAGCTTTCAAATTTTCCATAATTTCAGTTTTAGTTAATAATGTCGTTGATTAAAAATTCTCAATAATATTCCAATCAGGAATTCCAATTAAAGGTAAGAATTGTTTAAAGTATTCATCTTCTTCATTTGTGCCTGCTTTTTGGTAAACTTCCCAAACGGGTTTAGCTTCCCCTTTGTAAGATTCGTCCAAATATTTGCGCAATCCTAAACAAGTCCCATCACCCGAATGATCAAACCAATTATGCCATTGTATACCATCAATTCCTTCCAGTGCATTTATTTTCTTCCAAGCATAAGCGAAGCCTGCTGCCTGCTTTTGAAGGTCTTCATTAGAATAACTCCGAGAACTAACTCCTGCCTCAGATAGCCAAATAGAACGCTTAACAGTTCCTTTATATTTATTCTCTTTAGACAATGCCCATTTATTCAAGACTTCCAAATTCTTAAACGTAATAAATGGCGTAGCCATCGAAAGTTGAGCATTCGGATCAATCCAAGTACATGGGTTAGTTAAATCTTGTGCATAACTATGATAAGCCAGCCCCCATTGAAAATCCCCTTCTGTTTTACTATAAGCGCTTAACAAATCAACTATCTCCTTACAAGTATACCAACCTGGATTAGATACTTCTGTCCATGAATGTGAAAAAGATGCAAAAACTTCAGCATGCACATCATACTGACGAACAATATTATAACACATTCTCATTGACTTCACATAAGTATCAGTGAATACAGTTACTGGCTTTACCCCCATATTTGCCCAGTCGCGCCCTCCATCAACCTCATTATGCATAATCCAATGACTAATACGTCCATAAGAATTATCTATTCTGCAATATCTTTTCGCCAAAAAATCTAGTGCAGCGGCATAACAATTGACAGATTCTGCATTTGTCAAATCAGGCATTGTATAAGTTCCTCCATTGTTGTCAGGATGTTGTAATATTGCCCCAAGATCAGGATCTGCACATCTAGCAGCAGGATCTAATAGAATAATTGCAGCAACAGAAATATTTCTTTCTTTTGTAGCTGCCAAAAGAGCTATATCAATCGTATTTCTGAGATACCCTTCATCTATATAATAGGTCTTTCCACCATACATATGTTCAATATCACCGCTTCTTGCAGTAAGATGCATAAAATGAGTAATAGGAATATTAATAGTACCGCTACTGATATTTAATAAGGAAAGATCCGTTATATACTGATTGGGAATAATTCCCCCCATCCCTTTTTTATTAGTTAACTTTATTGGTTCTAAAAACTGAATTGCCTGAATTTCATCTGCATAACGAGCGTGAGAAGCCAATAAATCAACTCCATTTTCTTGCTTAACAATAACCCATTTGGATAAAAGTCGATCATAGCTTATACCTTCTCTTTCTACAAAACGATCAAGTTCTATCTTAAAAGATGAATTTGTTAACCTGATCTTATAGGAATGCGTATCCATTCTCGTCACATCCACATAAGGAGAAATCTCACTTAAATAAAAGACTCCTTCTCCTATAAATTTACCAGCTATTTGAATAGTTTTTTTTGTAACAGACACTTGATCAACCGAACATACATAAGACGCTTGCAAATATGCCCTCAATGCCTCTTCATTCCGAACATCCTCCTCAGTATAAGGAGATTGACATATTTCTTCCTGTTCATCATTCTGACACGAAAGAAATAAAATAGAAGTAATAATTAAAACAAAAATAATCGAATCCTCAAAAACATATCTAAGGATCTGACTTTTAATCAGTCTCATAAATAAAACTTTAAAATGGTTTAGGTCTTTTGGACAAAGATAAAACAATCTTTTCTATTTCAATAAAGCTTTACCATTTTTTATTATTTATAGCACATTATAAGGCACATATTCAACTCTACCAAAGAAATTAGATTTTTCTAAAATATTACTTTAAATCAAATTGATTATCTTTTGTTATCATTATTTTCAGCCCAGAAGCACTAAGCAACTGTGCAACCATCAATAAAAATAGAGAAACAGAAGGAGTAAACAAACGTGTCCATTCTTCTTGTGCTCCTATAAAGATCAGAACCAAATTCCCACAAGTAGCTGTATATATCAAAATTGATAAAAGAGGGACCTTGCTTTTCCTACAAATACTCACAATAAGAAATACACCATATATAGCCAGTACAAGATAAAGAAGATTCATTTTTATCTTAACAATACCTTTCTTTGTTACATAAGAATCAAATATATTTCTATTTCCGGCATAACCAGCAATAGCAACTGCTTCTTTCAAAAAGTGTCCTATATCACTTTTAATGGAAGCAGATAATGCATGTTGTATATCCGATAAAGGATATTGACTTCTTAACTGCCCAAACTCTGTATAATAAGGCTCTACTGTCTCCGATTTTCCCGATTGCAATATTCTCTCAATATCTACCCTTAAATTCGGATTTTCTATAACATCTGGATTTAAAAGGTTTCTTTGCCGGGCTATACAATATTGATTGAGCGTTCCAATACCTGAAGGGGTAAAAACTCCATAACTCTTTTGAAAAGCAAAACAATAACATAAAACGACAGCAGTTGCAAAGCCAACACCTAAAAGACCGTAATAAGCCACTCTTTTTTTAGTCTTAAAAAAAAGAGTTCCTAACCAAAAACAGAAAAAAATAGGTAACAAATATAGAAAAGATGGACGCAACATACAAAGCAAACATAAACTGATAGTAAAACCAAGCAAGGAGCTAGCTTGAACTTTCATCCACCCATTAATAGCAAAATAAAACAAAAAAATAGTTCCACTTATAGCTAAAGATTCTGTCAGAATCGCATTATTCCAACTGGATATACCAGGAACCAGACTATAAAAAACTGTAAACCAAAATGTTATATTATTCTTTCCTGTAAAAATCTTAGCTAACCTATAAAAACAGGGCACTGAAAATAAAAATATAATTGACTGTACACTAACAACTACCCAATATAACAGGCTCTTACCTACACATGCCTGCAAAACTCCTAGAAAGAATGGATATACAGGAGTTCTCCCCCAGTCGATCCTACCCTCAAGAAATACCTCCCAAGCATCCAAATAGCCACCCGAATCAGCAAGAATCTTCCAGCCGAATAAACAAAGATTAACAAGAATACCAATGATGGCTATACTATAAACCCAGCGCAATTGTGTTCTTTCCTCATCTGCATTAACTATTGACCGGAAATACTGAAGGTACTTACTTGCTTTCATGATATTCCTCCTCTGTATTCACCGCCCAAATATTAGCCTTATCTGTACGATTATTCAGTATATTATCAACAGCTTCCATTGCAGTAAGCATAGAATGATCCATATTATTGTAACGATGCTGTCCATTACGACCAATACAAAACAAATTAGGAATCGTATCCAAAAATGCTTTCACCTTATCTAATTCATAATAACTACCAAAATATGAGGGATAAGCCTTTTTCACTTTTATCTGCACACTATCAAGTACATCTTGAATATCAATAATACCTATATGAGCTAACTCATGAATTGCCATCTGAATAAATGCTTGCTTATCCATTTCCCAAAGAGAATCTCCTTCAGAACAGAAATATTCTAGTCCAATCCATACTGTATTTTTATAATCATTTACCAAATAAGGGGACCAATTATTAAAAATCTGAAGACGACCAATTTTAACATCCGGTTCTTGAATATAAATCCAAGTGTCAGGCACACGATTTAAGTAAGTCTTAATTTTTGTCTGGTTTTTAATCTTAAGATTCTTCACCAGTAAACCTACTGTTATAAAATCTCTATATGGTAATTCTGTAGCTATCTTTAAAACATCTTGCGGTACATCAATATCTTTAAGAGCCGGAACCAAATCCTTAATAGGCATAGAAGACAGGAAATAGTCACAAGGAACATTCTGTATACCATTTTCATCCTCAATATCTACAGATGTAACCCTATGATCTTGAACATGTACAGCTCGAACATTTGTATTCTTATATATTTTACCCCCCATCGCAGTAACATCAGTAGCAACCGTTTCCCACAATTGCCCCGGCCCATACTTAGGATAAATAAACTCTTCTATAAGCGAAGTCTCTATCTCTTTCTTATCCGTAGAAGAAGAAAACTGCTTACGAAACATATCCTTAAGTATTGTCAAAATCGACAATCCCTTCACACGCTGAGAGCCCCAATCCGCACCTAATAGTGAAGGATGGATTCCCCACACTTTTTCAGTATAATCTTCGAAGAACATAGAATACAAAGGCTTCCCAAAACGGTTAATATAGAAGTTTTCTAATGAATCTTCTCCTTTTTTCCTTATACATGAATACAAATAACCGGTTCCAGCAGCAACAGTACGCCCTAACCCCATATTAGTAAAGGTTTTCATCTTAAGGGAGATGGGATAATCAAAAAACTTACGTAAATAAAAGATTCGTGACACTCGCTCTCGTAGCAGCATTACCCTATCCTGCTGTTCTGGATCCGGACCATTCTTCAATAAGTCCTTCTCCTTTCCTAAAAGTAAATCATCTAATGCAGGGGCACCTTGTAAAGGCATTATTTGATTCCACCAATCCATAACCCGCTGATTTTTACTAAAGAAACGATGTCCTCCAATATCTATACGATTACCATTGTAGCGAACAGTTTTTGAAATACCACCAATCTCATCTGACTGCTCAAAAACAATCGGATGAATATCCGTATTTTGATGTAAAAACTCATAAGCACTTGTCAAACCTGCTGGACCCGCTCCTGCGATCACTGCAATTTTCTTCTTATCGTCTGTCATCTCATCTAATTTTTAGCATTAAAAAGAAAATAACGTCTACCTAAAAAGTTCCACGCATATACCAATACAGCAGTTATCAATTTAGACAGCATATAATATAAACCAATTAAATCTGTAAAAAAATAAAGAAGTACATTATTCAATCCTAATCCTATAACTCCTATTAAGCCAAACAAAATAAATTCAATCTTTTTGTTTTTTATCTTAGAGCTTCTAAAAATCCACTGAGTACTAAGTATATAATTAACTAGTAGACCAGCAAGAAAAGATAATGTAGCAGAAACTAAATAATGCCAATGAGCATACTCTGTTAAAACAAATAATAAAACTAAGTCAACAACAAAAGCCAATCCACCGACTAAAGTATAACGGAAAAACTGAATAAATAAATTAGTAGTCTTTCCAAATAATATTTTCTTAAACGATATTTCCACTTATTTTACTTCTATTTTTACGAATTAGCCAGCCCTAAATGTGTGTTTAATATAAGTTACAAAGTACGTTCTTTTTTCTCAGATATACAACAAAGCTATCTCTAAAAAAGTATAATCAATCAGCGAAATACCTCTCTCACCTTTCATACATTCTCTTTTCTGCAATCAATTTATAGGCAGATATATGAATAGAACATTTTTTTGCAGAAATATAAAGTTTATATTTGCAACAGCAACAGTTATATCAATATTAATACACTGTATAAATTAGCTAAAATAAAAACGACAATTAATAAAATACTGAAATTATGAAAATAATCAATGATATTCAAGTCAGCATTATAGTTCCTAACTACAATCACGGCAAATATATTAAACAAAGATTAGATTCAATTATCAACCAAACATTCACCGACTATGAACTTATCTTATTAGATGATTATTCTTCTGATGAAAGTCGGGATATCTTGCTATCATATAAAAACAATCCTCATGTTAGTCATATCATATTAAACACGCAAAATAGCGGAAGCCCATTTCTCCAATGGGAAAAAGGTATAAAACTAGCCAGAGGAAAATATATTTGGATTGCAGAAAGTGATGACTATGCAGACATACATTTCTTAGAATATACTGTCAAAGCTCTAACCTTGCATCCACAAGCTCACATATGCTATACGGGTTCATTTATTATAGATACTAATGGAAATAAAATAAATGACCCTTGGTTTGATCAATGGATAGAGGATGACTCAATAAATATTTTTCCTAGTAACAAACATTTATCAACTCACATGCTAGAGAGTAATACAATATATAATGCAAGTATGGTTCTTTTTAAAAAAGAAGGATGTTTATCCAGTATTACGCAAGCCTATACCCAAATGAAATATGCTGGTGATTGGCTTTTCTGGATAGAACAAATACGTAAAGGAAATGTAATTGAGATCCATAAAAAATTAAATTATTTCAGAAAACATGCAGAAAACACGACATCCAAGGGTGATAATAACGGAAATGCAATTGAAGAGATAGCATTTATTAAAAACTTTCTCTACCATAACGTCCCATTAAGTTATAAGAAACGCCTTATCGATAAAGCACGTTTCTATTACAATGTTTCTTGTCTAACTGTTTCACAGAAACGAAAGAATGAACTATTAAAGACTATTGCAAAAAGAGCCAAAGTGTATAAAATTCATTATATTATAGGTAGCAAAACTAAAGGATATAAAAGAAAATATGGAGAATAGTCTAACTATTCCAGTTTAAAATACTTTTGCTTCTTTATATTAAAGACTAACAATAAGCAAAATGTAAATCTATACCAACTTTCTTTTATTCTTTGCCGCCAAGGAAGTCTTTCCTTCCTAAATATCGATAAATAATATAAATAATTTATCTTGAAAGGGTGCCTGCACGATTCTTCCCAAGGCTTAGGCTTCCAAGTATAATGCAATATTACTGGATGGCAAAGAATACTTCGCAATTCACGGTTAAAATGATGTCGTTGTAGCACACTATAATGATAGAAAGCCTCTTCAACATTCCATTTACAAGAGACATGTAAACACTTATCGTAAAACAAGGCATTTAAAACATCCTGATCATGTGCTCTAAGCTTATTATAATTCAAACTTATAAAATCAAGAAAAGCTAACGTCTGATTATTTTCTCTCCAATAAGACAAATTTATCAATAATACACCAGCATTAAAATATCCATATTCTGCACTATACCCCAATCTGTCATACACATCTCCAGCAGAGCATCCAAGTTCTTCCACTGCCGCCAATGCATAACTATCCAAAGAAGTATACCAAAGTTCTTTTATAGAACCGTTGATGACTATATCACAATCTAAATATAAAACCTTATTAATATAATTCGGTAAAATATCTGCAATAAACAGCCGATAATAAGTCGTAATTGTTAAATGGTCCGTACTTTTAATGGGACAATTTTCCAATAACTGTCTGTCAACTATATAATAAGAAAAACAACCACCAAATGATTCTACTAAAGTCCGAATCAATGTTATATTTTGAGGCTCAAGCTTTTCTATCAGCAAATGAATTGTATGCTTTTCTTCTAAATTATTAATAAAAAAAGAAGTTAACATCGCACCACAATGCTGCACGTAATTATCATCAATCGAACATACAATATCCATCTTTATTTATTAATAATTTTATAAAACTCATTCACTATTCGGCATGCCGCAAACATTTCAGAACGTCTTTTCCCCTTTTCGGCATATTCCTTACGTAAATCTTCATCATCCATCATCCTTTTTATCCCTAGATAAATCGCTTCATCACTTTGTTCCGTCAGAATACCATACTTATTGTTATCCAACAACTCCATTGCTCCTGCAGTTTTTGTTGCAACAACAGGTATCGCCAATGCAAACGCCTCACAAATCACATAAGACAACCCTTCTGATACAGAAGAACTTACCAACAAATCAGCCTGTTTTAAATATGGATAAGGATTATCTTGAAAACCCAAAAATTCAATATTAGCCTCCAAACCCAGTTCGTCTCGCAAATTTATCAATGCCTCTTCTTGGTCTCCTCTACCTATGATCTGTACATTAAAAGAATAACCTTTATCTTTTAGTCTTTTCGCAGCACGTATTAAATAATCAAAACCTTTTACCTCAATGAGACTTCCTATTGCCACAATTGTAAATTGCCGTTTAAGAAACATCTGATTATTGGCTAAACATTCTACTTTATCTACATCAAGAATATTATACAAATAATATTTAGGTGTATCAACAGTAAATAGTTTATCAAAATTGTTCATGGCCATTTGAGATACAAAAACTATTTTATCTAATTTCTTATAACAATCAATTTCTGTTATAGGTTCGTGAAAACGTTTTTCCGAGTAATGATAATGATAAAGATCACAATGTACCCAAGAGATATTTACTCGTCCTCTACTAAATATAAAATTATGTAATAGTAAAGGATCGCCTTCCATAAAAGATATTATAGCATCATATCTCAATCGACGAAGTTTTGTGTGCAAAAAATAAGATAGTGGAAAAGTACGCTTAAAATCAATATAAGCTCTAAATAGCTTACGATAGCGCTTTGAATCTTCTCCCTCAAAAAGAGTAATAATATTTACTTCTTTAGGAATATCCTCCATATATACTCCACGAGGAAGTATCAAACATAAAGAGACCTTATATCGTGTATAATCAATAGATTTCAACAATTCGACCAAAGCCTTTTCTGCTCCTCCCCCTTCTAAATCCGACATCAAAAATAATAGATGCTTCATAAAATGTCAATGTCTATGGTATAACCTACTTCTTCTCCAAATTATTCTTTATGTATTTATAAAAAAGACGACGATACCATTTATTCTTATATTTATATATCTTTCTTTTACAACCAGCTAAATCACGATATGCATCTAATGCACCTCCGAAATGAGACATATATTTATCTTTATGTTTTGTATAGATATAATCTTCCAAAGCCATGCGTGCTTCTTTAGTCCGAGTAGGAGTAATCATTGATACAGCTTTGGTTCTGTAGTAAAAAAGAGGGAGTGGTATCTGATAGACTGGGCTATTATCATCCAAAAGTCGGATAAAAAATTCCCAATCTTCAAAGCCTTTCAGCATTTGTTCATCATATCCACCAATCTGTAACCAATCACTTTTTCGATACATAGCAGAACAGAAAATGGAATTTCTCAATAAAAGAGCTTCATAGTTCTTGTATACTAAGTCCCACAGCCCTGTTGTAACGCCAAAACAATACCCCAAACAATATACTAGTTTCAAATGAGGCTCTTTTTCAAAGGCTTCAATAGCTTTCTCAAGATATTCAGGTTTAATAATATCGTCCGAATCCAACGGAAGAATAAATTCTCCTGAAGCGTGCTTCACCCCATAATTTCTAGCAGATGAAAGTCCTCCATTCTCTTTTGAGAAGTATTTAAATCGCTGATCCTTTTCCAAATACGCCAAAGCTATTTCTTCTGTATTATCCGGTGAGCCATCATTAACAATTATTCCCTCCCAATTTTTATAATTTTGAGCAATCAAAGAGTCTAAAGTTTCAGGTAAATATTCTGCTTGATTATAACAAGGAATTACTACAGATACTAATTTTTTATTATCCATTCTAAATTAATAAAATCATAATTTATAATATCGATGTCCTTTTAAGTTTATCCACAAAAAGAAACAAAAAACATATTTATCAAATAGAGCTGCAAGTTTTCGCTTAAAATTCAAGGAAGAACCAGCAAATCTCTGCAAATATATATAATAATTTATGCGAAACGGATGTTTACACGAAAGGTCCCAAGGCTTAGGTTTCCAAGTATAATGCAATATTGTCGGATGTCGCAAAACAAAACGTAATTCACGATTATGCTTTAATCTTTTCATTACTGAATAATGATAAAAAGCCTCTTCTACATTCCACTTATATGACACATGCAAGCATTTTTTATGTAATAATGCATTTAATACATCTTGATCATGTGCTTTCAATTTTTCGTAATTTTCAGCTATGTACAGCAAAAACTCCCTTGTTAAATTGTGCTCTCGCCAATACTGGAGATTAATTAACAATACTCCAGCATTGAAGTAGCCATACTTTTTATCATATCCAAGCCTTTTATAGACATCAGGAAGAGAGCAGCCAAGTTCTTCAATCGCAGCCATTGCATAACCATCCAAAGAAGTATTCCAAAGTTCAGTAATAGAATCATTTATAATAATATCACAATCTAAATATAGAATTTTATCAATAGACTGAGGTAAAATATCAGCCATCAACAAACGGTAATATGTTGCAATTGTTAAATGATCTCCTTCCTTTATTGGAAAAGAAGCAACTATCTCAGAGTTTACTAAATAATAACAAAATTCACCCTTATAAGCATGTATCAATTCTTCTATAGTTTTCTTATTATCTTCTGTAATTCCTTCAGTCAGAAGATGAATTACATTTCCCTCTTCCTTATTATTCTCAAAGAAAGAGGTCAACATAACGCAACAATGTTGCACATAATTATTATCTATAGAGCAAACTATATCCATTATATTTTATATTTATCCATAAACAGCCCCAAAAAACGAAAACGCCAGACCCTCATTTTATCTTCCCATTTATGCTTCTTCTTCCATGAACCAGCAAAATGATGAATTGAGTATGTATTAGGAGTGACAGCTAATTCTTTACTAAACCATGTTTTGGGACTAAAATAATCCTCAGGTAAAAGCGTAATAATAGAGCTATCATAATCAAAGTCTGCGACAGATTTTACTCTTTTCCACATATAATTTTTCTGAATATGTATCAAGATAATATATGGTAAAGGACGAATATCAAATTTCCGCCCCTTTATATGAAATTTTCGTTTATCATAATAATTTAAGATGTCTTTCAATAAAGGATGTCCTTTCTCAAATCCTATAGTTGCCGCCTCAATAGCAACTTCTCCTTCATCTTTAGATCTTTCACGTCCTATAAAATATGGAAGTTCCAATAAATCATTATAAGACTTTAAGACTTCCACATCAGTATCCAAATAAATTCCTCCATAATTATATAAAGCATAAATACGAATATAATCAGCAGCAAAGGCATATTTACGATACATAAATGCTTCCTTCACCCATCGAGAAGATTCGATATCAAAGCATGAAAAATTCCATAGCTTAAACTCGTAATCAGGAAGATGCTTCTTCCAGGTAGCCATATATGCTTGAACATCATCAGGGAAAGGCTCATTACTTAGCCAGCAATAATGAATAATTCTAGGAATCATATTGTTTTAATTATATTATTTTTTCTATTAACAAACACTGCTAGCACTAAACAGTAAATCTTCTCAACTTTAGACGATAATAATAAATAAAGGCAATAGGGACATACTTATATAATAAAAAATATACCCCTCTCTTTCCTCGCGGCAAAGGAATAAACCTTCTTTTTTTCATTTCATATATCATCTGCTGTTGTATTCTAACAGGAGTTCCCCACTGTATACTACGCTTAAATGATTTTAACAGGTTCTTTGCTATCAAGTCTTGAAAGTAAAGACTTAAGTGAGGGTCAACAACACTTTCTTGCCTAAAGCATTCTAAACTTTCCATTCCTCGAATCATATCAAAATAAGAATTCTCATTATATTTCATCATAAAGGAACTTTTATTCCGGAAATAGTTATAGAAAACTAACGGCAGATACTTTACTCGTCGTGCAAAATAAATAGCCCGCGGGGTAAATTCTTCATCTTCATGCCAAATAGGAATCATCTCCAATTTATTTTCAAGCAGAAATGAACGTCGATAAGCATATGCCCAAACCATCGGATAATATTTATTTTTTAGCAAAAACTCTTTACCATCTACAGGTTGATTAGTATAACTGCCGATACTTAGGGGTTTCTTTAAAGGATTGCTATTTGAATCTAAATACAAATAATCCATTAACATCATATCCAAATCTTCTTTCATCAATTCATCATATATCTGAGTTAATGAATTAGATCTAATAGAATCATCAGAATCCACAAATAAAAGGTACTCTCCCACAGCTTCCTCAATTCCCCTATTTCTTGCTCGGCTAAGTCCCCCATTCACAGTAGTTACATATCTTAAAAAAGAATACTTCAAACATAGATTATTCAATAAATCCAGTGTACCATCCGTTGAACCATCATTAACCACAATTACCTCATATTCATCATATAAAAAATCCTGGTTTGCCATAGAATCGATACATCGTTCCAGGTATTCTTCTGCATTATATGCAGGCACTATAATTGAGAACTTCTTATCCATATCAGTCAATCAACAATTTGTGCTTTCTCTTGAATATAGCACGATAACCACGATATAACATTCGATAAAAGTTAAAATGTTCACACATGAAATATCGTTTGATTGACATACTCGGGCCTAATTGCCAAGATGTTATATGACGATATTCGCGCATTTTCAGCATTGTTTCATCTATTATATCTTCAAAAGCCGGTGATGGAGGACACAATAAAGTATGGTTAACCAAATGAATACCTCTCTTAAGTACACCAACAGAAGATTCGTCTCCAAGCTCTGCATTCTGAATAAACTTATCCTGCTCATAAAGACTCAGGAAATAATGATATTCCTTTACCGGGTCATAACCTCCACGAGTAATACTCTCATTCTTATGAATCATATAATGGTATTTAGAGACACAACTCAATACCACTTTCTGAGAGCTATAGAATACTTTATATAATACCGCCACGTCTTCATAAACTCGTCCGACAGGGAATGAAAGGCGGTCAAACAATTTACGTTTAAAAAGTTTCGCCCATAAATAGTTCTTTACCAGGTCATTCTTCACCAAAGCACGTATAATTTCCTTCTTGGAAAAGATATGCAACTTACCGGTATTGTTGATTATCTTGGAGGGCCTTCCTTCTTGCTCAAGGAGATAAGTACAAGCAGAGACATCCGCATCATGCTCTACCATCAATGTGTAAAGATACTGATACATATCATGATCAATCCAGTCATCACTGTCTACAAAGCCCAAGAGTTCTCCCGTAGCTGCAGCCAAACCGGCATTACGGGCAGCACTCACCCCACTATGAGGTAAATGAATAGTCTTAATGCGCTGATCCATACGCGCAAACTCATCACAAATACTGGAGGAGCCGTCGTCAGAACCATCATCAACTAAGATAATCTCAAGGTTCTTATAGGTCTGCTCCAGTATAGATTGCAGACAAGTCTTCAAATAGTCCTTTACATTATAAACAGGCACTATAAGACTAATCAATGGTCCAGAGATATTAGCATTCATATTATTCTACTTGTCAACTTTTTATTTTTACTGCAGCCCCTTCTATATAGAATGCTATATAACAAGGAATACTGCAAAACTACCCTCAAATTTAAATAAATTTCACACTCTTCTGTGATTCGATAATACAATCTAAACACTCTCAAATCAAACAATTACCTCTTATTTGCCATTTATACAGTATAATTCGTCTAGTTTCCAAAGTTCATTCAAAGATTTCCACTGTTTATCATTCAGGTTAATTTTCCCGTTATTTTTCTTTTGTAAGCTATTATTCTGTGTTTGCGGCAATTCTATCGGTCGGGGATAAAATTCTCCGCCTCCCGTCACATTGATCCGCCTCTTTAATTCATTTGCTTTCAACCACAAATCATCCGCAGACGGGCAATGTTCACTGATTATTTTCCAGTCGAACAGTTCCTCTCCATACCAACGGGAAGGATAATAAATTCCTCCGCATCCAATGGCTACATTCTGCAAAGAGCTATTCACCGGCATCATAAACACCTTCGGCCATTTTCTATACACCGAAAAAGTATTCCCATCCATACGAATTTTCCGGATAACATTTCCGCAAACCGTGTCCGGATACTGATATGACAAAGAAAGCAAACGCTCAATCGTATTCCGGGGATAAATCAGATCATCATCTACTGTAATCACTTTATGATCCGGGTATTCCCGAAAAACATAATAATACTTTTTATGAGAACGGAAATTCTCAGGTACAAATTTAAATTTCACTCCATTAGCTGTCAGTTTTCTGAGTTCTTCCGGCAGATCGTTCAACCGTCCGGGAAATTCCTGTTCTGACAACCACACAATTATATTTGCGGGAATATATGTCTGCCACAGAATTGACTTCAACACCAAGTGAAGTTGAGAAATACGAGGAGGAAATGTCGTCAATGAAACTATGACTTCCGAGTCATTCAATAATACCGGAGCATCAAAACCCTGTTGATAGGCACGAACTACCTTATCGTGGTATTTTGCTCTTCTCCATCTGCAAGGCAAGGAATATATATGCCGATAAAAACCTCCTTTTTCTTTATAGGAGACCAGTTTCTCCTCTTCCCGTGTATAGCGGTCGTAATAACTGTTCGCCTCAACAGTTTTACCTCGCAACTCACCCTTCACAATACCCAAAGAAGCCCATTTCACTTTTGCACCACGGGTATGCTTCCTTATATCGCGGTTCTTCTGGATGGATTCTTTCGTTTTATACCCTCTTGCGTGATCCAGATGAAGACATACGGTAGAATAACGTATCTGCATACCATGAATCCCATAATTCTCCAGACGCTCTCCAAATTCACGATCTTGTCCACCGTATTGCATGCGCTCGTCAAAACCATTCACTGCCAGAATATCGTTTAGCCAACCGGAAGCATTATGTCCGTTCCAACTTGCTTTGGTAGGTGTAAATGTGTTTAACAGCCATCTTTTAAATCCTGTAGCAGTCAGTTTATTATTTTTAAAAGAAGCAGGCATTCCTTTTCCTCTCATCCATTGCAGGTCAAAACATCTGCCGGATAATATATCATCTTTCGTAAGATCTTTCGACAAATCCATACTCAACTTATGATATCCGCCGGACAGGAAACGTCCTTTGCGGCGAAGACGCAGATGAGTTGATACGAAATCTTTACGCGGAATACAATCACCATCACTAAAAAGCAGATAATCTGTTTGTGCAGCCTGTATCCCCTTATTCAGGATATCACATTTACGGAATCCCTTATCTTCGTGCCATACATGCTTTACCCGAAAAGTCAATTGCGGAGTTACCCTCTGCAACATATCATAGGTTTCTTTTCGCGAACCATCATCGGCCACAATCAATTCAAAGCTTTTAGTATCCTGGGCTTCATATCCCCACAACACCTTCTCCAGCCATGCAGGCTGATTACAAGTTGACAACACGACTGACATCTGCAAAGGAGCAGCTTTCCGGCTAAAACGGATAATAGAATAATTGCACTCCATCTCTCCCTCAGCCCAATAAAGTTCTCTCGAGATTTCCTTCCAAAGGGTCAAATCCATACGAACAGCGTTATGAACGTTTTCCTCCTTATGCAAACGGACCAGGCATAATTCATAATCCTCATCCGGCATTTCTTCCAGATCTGCATGATGAGCCAGCAAGTAGTCCTGTACTTTGCTATCCGGGCAAATAACATTATTTTCAAAAACAACTATCATTAATTATCCTCCTTTAGCCATTAAATATCCAACTGAAACCAAACCTGATGTCTGCGTCGGTATCTGTTCCAGAATTTCTTTCTGTAATGCAGAATCAAACGCACACATTCTTCCTCATCCATCTTTCTCGAACGGGCATATTCTTTTCCCAACAGGATAAAGAAGGGCGTCTGCCCCCATAAACGGGCAAAATTCGCACAACCTTTCTTAATATCCACTTCACCAAAATGCATTCTGTTAATATCCACCAGTGAGAAATGATATTCTTCTCCTATCTTATCATACAGGATATTTCCCGGTGAATAGTCCAAATGTAAAATTCCGGCTTCATGCAAGCGCGCTGTGAATTCCGCAAAAGCGGTCACTACATCTGCACAGCTTTCTATGTCTGCATTGCCAAACTGGCAAAAGTTATATCGATAGGGAGATTGTATGCTCATAAAATATGAATGACCAATCAATCCCATCTTTGTTTCTTCTATATATGCAATAGGACAAGGGGTTTCAAATCCTTTCTCCAGCAGTTTCTCGGGATAAACAAAAGCACGCTTCCCTTTTGACGGACGAAAAAAAGCATAAGCAATCCTATTTATCAGCGGAGGTATGGCATACCGTTTCACGTTAATATCCAATCCATCCACCGTGATCATCTTTATCAAATTCCGCCCGGAATGAATTACCGTTCCTAATGTCTCAAAGTCCTCAGGAATACGTTCTACATATTCTCTCAGATATTCGTATTTGGGGTTAATCATTATCTTCATCTTACGAAAAAACAAGAATGGTCATACTTCTCTTCATCTCTCAACTCTTTTGCCCGGTCATCTTAAAATATTTATCCAACACAAGCAGTGATATCAAATTTTCTCTTCTCTTATCTTTAAATTGCGACACATATTCATGAGCATGCCTGATGATCTCCAATGATTCGTCTACATGCTCTATATAGTAATTCAACCGTTCTTCCAAATCAGAGAAATCCGGCTTTATTTCAATATAATGATAATCGGGAATAAGCGTGCCTTCCATAAACCATGTCTCACAGGTAGGTCGAGGCATCACTGCTATTGAATTCGATGACATCACCCATTTCAGGTTGCTGGCCACATCGATTCCTTCAAGAGCCATTATGAATTTATAATCCAAATGCTCATTAATCGTTTTCTTCTCCGTGCGCCACTCTACCGGGTCGGTCGTATTTTTACTGACATCTCCCAAATCGCACATCGGATGATGAAAATACATCTCCATAAACATCTTCCTGGAAGGTTTTCCTTTTACCTTTCCGCGAAAGATTACCATATTTTTCTTCTCAGTAAAAGCCTTCTTATCGTCTACAAATATAAAATGACGAACCTTATCCAGTTTCATCACAATCGAATTCGCATTATCCTCTGTCAGAGGACGGCTTTTCACAATAGAGGGATAGTCGGGGACAAATGTCACATCACCAGGACAGAAGCCCCACTGAAACTGATCGGAAAACCAACGGGTATATTGATAAGTATCAAAGAAATACACTTTTTGCTTGCTCATCTTATGCTCTGAAAGACGCGGAGCAGAGGAAGGTAATGGCACCGTTCCGGAAAGTTTATTGTAATAGTCAACACGACGTTCGATATAGTCTTTGTCCTTCCGACGGGATAATGAAGACAACCTCCCTTGTAACCGTAACCGGAAAATACCTTTCGGAATGATAAGTCTGAGAGCATTTACCGAATAGTAAATGAACTTAGGATTTTTCCCGCTACGCAACTTATATAAAAGTTTATTCTTCATTCTTGTTTCATATATCAGGAGTATTTGTCTCCTAATTGATTATTCCTTCAATCTTCGCTATTACCTGTTCGGGTTTTATTTCTCTCAGGCAGGCATAATCGCCTCGCCAGCATGGTTTTTGCCCATACACAGAGCAAGGGCGGCACGACAGTTCGAGTTGTACTGTATTGACCGGCAATTGCTTCCATCCCATAAATCCGGCATAAGGATGAGTAGCTCCCCAAACAGAGATCACCGGAATATTGACCAGCGAAGCCAGATGCATATTTGCCGAATCCATCGAGAGCATCACATCCAGATGGCTCATAAGATTCAGCTCGGTACGCATATTCAGCTTACCAATCATGGAAACGACGGAAGGGTATTTCGCCACCCAACTATCGAATACTTCCTGTTCACTCTTACCACCTCCGAAAAGGAAAACCTTCACCTTCGGATCAGCGGCAAAATGGGCTACTATCTGCTCCTGCAACTCAATAGGATAAATCTTACCTACGTGCTTGGCAAAAGGAGCTATACCAATCCATTTCAAATTATCTTTTGTACCCGCAACAGGTTCTATCTCTGCAAAATTCCCTTTTCCGTCTCCATAAATTGAAGAAAAGTTCAGTAATACAGGAAAGCCCAGTTTCTCCAGCACATCGGCATAGCGGCGGAAAGAACTTTTCTGGTTCTCCAGAACTTTATGCCGACGGCGAACCAATTTTTCTTTTCCCGCTCTACCTTTGCATATAGATGCCACAGGTATATTAGCAAGCCGAAATCTCAGGCACAAGTATTTCGTACGAAGCACATGATGAAAGTCCGCCACATAGTCGAAACGCTTTGCCTTCAGTTCCGAATAAAGGGTATTCAACCCCCACAGTCCTTTATGTTTACCCGTCAGATCAGCACCGATAAAACTCACATTAGCAGGAAGTCCCTGAAAAAGCGGTTGCCACACAGCACGACTCAACACAGTAATTTCAAGTTGAGGATATTGCACTGCCAGCGAATGTACTACCGGTATCGTCATGGCTACATCGCCAAGAGCTGAAAAACGAATAATGAGAATACGCGCCATTCGTTATTTTTTTGCATAAAGCACCGGATTCAATGCCGGGTCGTTATACATCTTCATCTGTTTATATACTTTCATATATTTCTTTCCGGCTTCGATGTCAGCCAATAACTGATCAATAGCCGACGAAAGATCCTTGCGTTGCTCTAACAAAACATTCAGTTTGGTCTGGCATTGTGTACGATGTTCTTCGCTGGTATCCGTACGTTCCACCTCTTGCTGCATATGGTAGATTTTCAAAGCAAGGATAGACAAGCGGTCTATAGCCCATGCCGGGCTTTCCGTATTGATTGTCGCATCGCCAAGGGGGATTACCTCTTTGTATTTGTCAAGGAAGTAACTATCAATCAGCTCTACCAGATCCGTACGATCCTGATTGGACTTATCGATTCTTCTCTTCAAAGTTAAAGCAGCCACCGGATCAATCTGGGGATCACGGATGATATCTTCGAAATGCCACTGAACGGCATCTATCCAATTTTTCAAATATAAATAATACTCAATCGACTTCAATTCGTAAGGATTGTTCATCTGAGCGTCTACACTATCCGTTACATGGTAATCATTAGTCGATTTCCAAAAAATCTCGTTGCA
>ENA-ORTY01000699-ORTY01000699.1-human-gut-metagenome-genome-assembly--contig:-NODE-699-length-42707-cov-4.350558_pt1 | contig 42707 bp, 68 predicted proteins | sample MGYA00241917_ERZ509198 | MGnify/ENA primary metagenome ERZ509198 (study PRJEB26280, sample SAMEA2338857) | human gut metagenome | biome: human gut; feature: human-associated habitat; material: faeces...
ACGGTTAGCAAAATCAAGCGTCTGCTTGGTAATGATATCTGGAACCAGGTCATGGTGCTGAATGCCTGTGACCGCAATGCACACTGAATAGGAGGAAATAACTATGATTCCCGACATGATCCACACTCCCTACATCGCTCCCCGCATCTCTGTTATGGCACCCCCCCCGGTAACTGCTGAACGGTTCGTTGATGAGCTTCTGAGCGGCCTGCGTATGCCGGACGGCGGCTTTGTTGCCCATCTCGCTCCCAGCGGAGATCCTTTCTCCAACGGTTGGAATGCGGCAATGAAGCTCCAAGCCAGTCAGCCTGCGTCTCGCCGTCTGCCGATGCCCGTCAATGTGATCTTCCACAACCCGGCCACCGTCGTGTTCTGGGATGACGGTGATAAGACGGTTGTGAAGTGCCAGCCTGGTGATACATTCAGCGCCGAAGCCGGCCTGACTGCCGCCATGCTGAAGAAGTACATGGGCAACGACAATACTTTCAACAAGGTCATCAACGAGTGGCTGGCACGAGCCAGCTATGCCAGCGTCCCTGCCCTGCCGGAGGTCACAGAGTAACCAATGGACGGTATCATCCTACTGCTTTTGGCTCTGGTGCTGATTTATACGGTAGGATCGGGTGGCGATGACGACAATCATTGGAACCGGGGAGGTGGGTGCTTTGCATAGCAGAGAAGAGTTGGAAGAGATGCAGCGCCTGCCTCTCCAACGCAAAATCCAGATCACTACTGCTCGTATCATCGAGTGGTATCAGCACTATGATGGAAAGGTCTATGTGGCATTTAGCGGTGGTAAGGATTCTACCGTACTACTCGATATTGTGCGGCGGATCTACCCCGATGTGCCTGCTGTTTTCTCTGATACCGGGCTTGAGTTCCCGGAAGTCAGAGAATTTGTTAAGAGCTGTGAAAACGTTACGATTGTCCGGCCTGAGATGAACTTCCGTAAAGTCATTGAGGTGTACGGATACCCCGTTGTCTCGAAGCGTGTAGCTGACACTGTGGAATATGGGCATAAGCCTGGTTCTTTCAGATGGAAAGAGCTGCATGGAGAGATCATGCGGAGCAACGGAACGCCATCAGAGTTCAACTGTGAAAAATGGTGCTATCTGTTGGATGCCCCATTCAAAGTTTCTTCTCGGTGCTGTACGGTCATGAAGAAGCAGCCTATGAAGAAATACTCCAAGGAAACTGGTCGAGTACCTATTATTGCAACTATGGCAAACGAGAGCAGATCTCGGCGTGCTACATGGTTGCGTATGGGATGTAATGCTTTTTCCGGTAAGAAGCCCAGCTCCCAACCCATGTCTTTTTGGACTGAGGAAGACGTGCTGGAATACCTCTACACCTATCAAGTCCCCTATGCTTCAGTTTATGGCGAGATCGTCAGAACTGATGGGGGGGGTGGACGACGACAGGCGAAAAGCGTACTGGTTGTGTCTTTTGTGCCTTTGGCGCTCACCTTGAAAAAGCTCCAAACCGTTTCCAGCGTCTAAAAATCACGCACCCAAAGCTCTGGGATTACTGCATGAGGCCGTGGGAAGAGCATGGTTTGGGTATGCGGCAAGTCCTTGAGTACATTGGTGTTCCAATAGAATAGCACTCTCGGTTAGTAGATACGATTTTGTGTCTGTAATTACAGAGGAAAGGAGGAACTTGTCATGAGCAAAATGGAAGGTCTTGGTTGGCTGACTGCGCTGGTTGGTATCATCGGCTTGCTCGTATTCAGTCCCGTTATCACATTCGGCTTTGCCTGGATGGGTGGTTGGATTTTGAAAGTGTGCGTCGGTACCGCCATTGCGGACGGCATGAACCTGATGTTCAACACAACGCGATTCACCCCGGATTTCATTCCGCTGGCCTGCGCCACCCTCGCTACGATCGGCAAATATTTCAAGAGTTCTCAAACTAACAACAACAAATCTGAAAGGAGCTAATACCAATCCCGGTAAACCGGGTTTCTACAAGATTGATAAGTGTAGAGTAAAGCCGTCTGTTACAGCGTGAAAGCCATCTGGCCGGTAGCAAGGGAGGATTAGGCGGTTGACCTCAGCCGAGATGGTTGTGGTCGGTATGAAGCACATCGTTTGTTTTTCTGGCGGTCATTCCTCTGCGATTGCCGCCGTGGAAGTAGTTAGAAAGTTCGGAGCAGAGGACACGATCTTGCTCAATCATGATTTGTGTCCTCGAACCGAAGACGCGGATATCAAGCGTTTCAAAAAAGAGGTTTCGGATTATCTGGGCGTTCCTATTACTTACGCCAATATGCCCGGATGGGATGTTAAGGATCAGTTCGACGTATGTATGGAAATCAAGGCGTTTAAGGCTGGCGCTCAGTCCACCGCCTTTTGCACCAACAGACTGAAGACTGAGCCTTTTCATAAATGGCTGTCCGAGCACTATCCTGCAAATCCTCCTGAAGTAAGGGACGATATCTCATTAGTCTATGGCTTTGACGCCAATGAACAACACCGTATCCGGCGTAGAGTTGGCATTATGGCCGCGATGGGGTACCAAACAGAGTATCCTTTGACATGGGAAGTACGTACTATCCATGACATCGAGGAGGTTGGGATCGAGCGTCCGAAGACCTACAGCATTTTCAATCATGCGAATTGTACCGGGTGTTTGAAAGCCGGCAAGCAACATTGGTTTGTTGTTTATTGCCTCTATCCTGAAATATGGGAAAAGGCGAAGCTGGCCGAAGACACAATCGGGTACAGTATTCTCAAACAAGGCCATCTTTCAGATTTTGAGGCAGAGTTTGCCAAGCTCAAAGAAAAGGCGTTGCCGCCCACTGAAAAAGCCAAACCTCAAACATTTTGGGCAGCTGCACGAAAGCTCATCAAGGACGACGATGATCTGCCGTGCGAGTGCTCATTTTAAGTATTTTTAGAAAAGAGGCTATCAAAATGAAAAAGCGTGTAATTGCGATGGTAGCGGCTCTTGTTTTGTGTTTTGCGCTTACCGGCTGCAACAAGCAAGTGGTCGATACTACGTTCAGTTTTGACAGAGCCATTATCAGTTTGCCCAATGGCGAAGTTATAACTGGCAAGGTTCAGTCCTGGAAGGATTACGAAGACGGAGACCAGATCCAAGTGAAGATCGACGGTGTGACGTATTTAGTCCATAGCTCAAATGCTGCTCTGATTTCTGATTAAGAGAGGAGTGGCATCATGAAAATGGATAAGGTTGCCGGTAGCGGCAACGACGAGTTCTATACACCGGAGTATGCGATTACCCCGTTGTACAAGTATCTCCCACCCCCCCCGTGACAATTTGGTGCCCGTTTGACACTGAGGATAGTTTGTTTGTAAAACTCTTTCGGCAACGTGGCTATACCGTAATCGCAACACATATTGCAAACGGTCAGGATTTTTTCGCTATTGATCCGCCGAAGTGTGACTACATCATCAGTAACCCTCCGTACTCCCTCAAAGGTGAAGTGTTTGAGCGGCTGTTCCAGTTGAATATACCCTTTGCTATGTTAGTAGGGATCGTCGGACTCTTCGAGAGTCAGAAACGTTTTGAGATGTTCCGTGAGCATGATTTTGAAATCATGTATCTCAATCGGCGAGTATCTTACTTTAAGAGCTACGCCGATCAAAAACCATCTCTAAACCCGCCCTTCAGCAGCGTCTATGTATGCAAGGGAATGTTACCAAAGCAGATTGTCTTTGAAGAAATTCAAAAAACTGCATAATAGCAACAAAGAAAATCATTGACTTTATGGAGACAGTATGATAGAATGAAAGCAGTTCGAGGGAGATTGTAAATCCCTCAACCTTCCATTTAGCAACAAAGTAAACCAACAGAGGAGGAACTAACTTGGATTACCGAACTGCCCTTTTCTGCGAGTTCGATCGTTACGCCGCAGAAAGCTATTGCGCCGTTCATGGTGTTGATCCTACCCTTAACATCGGAGATATTACCAAAGCCGATGAGAAGGTTGTGCCGGATTTCAATGTCATGTTCGGTGGAAGTCCGTGTCAGGACTTCAGCATAGCGGGCAAACAGGGGGGGGGCTGCATGGACTTGTAAGCATTGCGGCCATGTATATAATCCCCTGGAAGCTCACTATGATCAGCGCGACCATTGCCCTAAGTGCGGATCAACTGAAATCGAGAAGACCCGCTCTTCCTTACTGGTCGAATGGCTGCGTTTCCTAAGAGAAAAGAAGCCTCGCTTCGCTATCTACGAGAACGTTAAAAATATTACCGGTTCTCGCTTCTATGCCACTTTTAACCTCTTTGTCAAAGAGCTGGAAGACTACGGTTACAACGTCTACTGGCAGGTTCTGAATGCAAAGCACTACGGAATCCCCCAGAATCGTGAGCGTGTTTACTGTGTCATCGTTCGTAAGGATTTAGATAATGGGAAATTTAAGTTCCCGTCTCCTATCCCTTTGAAAAAGGCGCTGGTAGATATGCTGGAGGATAAGGTTGACGAGCGATACTACCTGCCTGATGATAAGGTAGCTGCCATGATAGCCCCCCCCGTTCAGACAAATCAGTAACACCGTCCGTACCAGCGGAAGAGGTTCCACAGACCACCACTGCTGGGACTTGCTCACTTGCCGGTGTGAAGCTGAGTAAGAAAGGCACCCAGTTTGAAGGATACTGTGAGACGGCCTTGACTTTGCTGGCCCGTGACTATAAGGGCTTTGGAAATCAGCAAATGACAGGAGTTATGGAGCATAATGAGTAAGCGATATATTATCCCCGCTGCAATTCGTGGAAGATATGCGGGGGGGGTAAGATAATACAGTGTTTGGAAGTTCGCCCTAATATGTGTACCAACACTTTGACGGGTGCTCAAAAAGACAATGTATTGATCGAGATAGACGAAAGCGAGGAATCCAGTGTGAAAATCGTATGTGAGCGCCGATGCGATGAAGGTGTACGCTTTTTCAAAGATAATGTCTGCGGCACTATTCGCACCATTGATGGGGGGGGGACAAAAGAGTGATGGAAACCAATGAGAAACACGAAAGTTGTATCCGAGTTCGGAAATTGACCCAGTTGGAGGCATGGCGACTGATGGGCTTCTCTGACGAAGATTTCTACAAAGCCCAAACAGCTATGAATCAGAATTTATACGGTGGTAAAGACCGTAGCGGTTCCCAGCTTTATAAACAAGCGGGAAATTCCATTGTGGTCGATGTACTTTGTGCCATCATGAAAGAGTTGTACGAAGCTATGCCCTACCTCTTTGATGATATGGTAGTCGGATCTTTCTTCTCCGGCATCGGTGCATTTGAAAAAGCATTGTCTACTTTTGATATTACCGACGTTAGTAACAAAGTAAATTATTCTGATAAGAATGATGAACTGAAGCAGCTCGGATATATCAATGACTACAATGGAGACGCCAATCGTGTATATGATGGTGAAACCGTTGCACGTGCTTTGAAAGCCGAAGCGGGGGGGGGCGGAGCCAAGACCGGATGGTATGCTCTGAAAAGCCCGGAGGTTGACCATGGAGAAAGTCAAAATTAAGCAGGCCACCCAAAAAGGTTATATCGAGTGCGCTGTGGGGGGGGTAGCGGATTTATCTTACCCGTCCAGTAAAACTCGAAGAGGTCGAGTCCAGGAAGGTGGTTGGATTTGTCCAACTATCACTGCAACAGAAACCGGCATTTGTCGGATAGAAAGAGGTGATTCATATGAGCATTGCGTTGAGAAACCGCCGTGAAGCATATGACCAGATCGAGCCGAAGCGTCCCAATCGTAAGGCTATGATTTTGGATGTTCTGACCAGCGGTGATCCTGGCGGTATGACTGCCGACGAGATTGGCGAGAAGCTGGTCTCTGAGGGCAAAATCCCCACCAACAGTCCGAACTTCACACGGCCTCGTCTGACGGAGATGAAAGCCGAGGGCAAGGTTGTGATCGTTGGCAGGCGTCCTGGCAAGTCTGGGTGCAATACGGCGGTCTGGAAGGTGAAGCGCTGATGTATGGCGAATACACCTGTCTGGATTGCGGCAAAACCTTTGACGAGCCGAAGCGATGGGAAGAACGTCATGGGTTAGACTCTCCGCCCTATGAGGATTTCAGCGGTTGTCCTTACTGTGGCGGAGCTTATACCCGCACTATCCTTTGCGATGGCTGCGAAAAACCGATTACTGGTGACTTCGTTGAAATCGAACCAACTGGGGATCGTTTCTGCGACGAATGTTTTATGATGAAGTCGCTGGGCGAAGATGATTCATGAGAAGAGGTCGTGAAATGAAAACTTCAGTCAAACGGCGTGCGAAAAACTGCATACGGGGAGCGGTTTTGTTGGCCTGTTTCATTGCCGTCTGGTATGTGGCCTCGTGTTTTACTCAACCGCTGTTTATCCCCGCCCCTGCTGCCGTGTGGGAGGCGATCGTCGGGTTGGCAGAGACAGGCCAGTTACAAAAAGGACTTGCCTACTCTTTCTTGCGGATTACTGGCGCGTCTGCTCTTTCTATGCTGGTAGCAATTCCCCTCTCCCTTCTGATTTATGGCGTGAAGCCTATCAAGGAAACTATCATGCCGGTTGTTTCCTTCCTACGGTATGTTCCCGTAACCGCATTTTCTCCGCTCCTGATTCTATGGTTTGGGATTGGGGAGCAGATGAAAATTTCGTTCCTATTTATTGCAACGTTTGTCTACTTGCTGCCGTCGATTCTGCTTTGCTTTAACGACGTACCGCAAGATCTGATGGATACGGGCAAGACGATCGGAATGACCAGTTGGGAGACAATCAAAGAAATCCTGCTCCCCGCATCGCTCCCTTCAATATTCAGTACGTTCCTTATGATGTATGGTATTGGCTGGACATACTGCGCCGTGGTAGAGGCAACCAACGCTAAGTACGGCTTGGGCTTCATCATCAATGTAAGTTCCGCCAGAGGCCGTACCGCCGTAGTGTTCGGGGCAATCATCGTAATCATGTTGTTCAGCTTCGTTTTTGACAAGCTGGGGAACTTGCTGATCCGAAAGATATTCCAGTGGAGGTACTGCGATGATCAAGTTGAATGATCTGGCTATTGGGTACAACGGCGAAGCAATTCTGGAGCACATCGACCAGGAATTTGACGACGGTTTGATTTACGGTATTTTGGCGAAGTCTGGTGCCGGTAAGACGACCCTCCTCAAAACCATCGCTGGCCTTCTTCACCCTGTTCATGGTGAGGTTATCATTGATGGCACTACCTATCGGAACGCCGACAAGAATCCTATGTACATGATGCACCAGCGCTATTCCAACTTCGGATGGCTTTCCTGCACAGAGAATGTGCTGATTGCCCAACGAGACAAAAAACTCCGTAGCCGTGATGATGCTATCAAGGTACTTGCAGCGGTTGGGTTAGAGCAGTATGCAGATAAATGGCCGTCTCAGCTCTCAGGTGGTATGCAGCAGCGTCTTGCGTTGGCGAGAACACTGTATGTCAAGCCGAAATACCTACTTATGGATGAACCGTTATCCGCTTTGGACGACAAGACCCGTAGCAAAATGCAGCGTTTGATTTTGGATGTCCATGCTGAGACAGGCAACACAATCATTATGGTAACGCACAGCCAGGACGAGGCGTTCAAAATGTGCGATAAAATAATCAAATTTGAAACGAGAGGAGCTGTGACAAACCATGGCAGGTTTATTTGAACGCATGGGACTGGTTCGTACCGAATACGAAGGTATGCCTGAAATCCCTATGCAACCCGTATCCGAGCCTATGTACGCGCCTGAGACACCGGTAATTGACGCTACTCAGGTGTCCTATGATGATGTGATCGCATCCATCTATCAGCAGGGGGATATCGACGACGAGAACTCGATCTTCAAGATCAAAGCGTATATCGACATTCTGCCCCAGGACATGACTAAGGCTAAGAAACAGGCGTCCATCGCCGGCATTCTCAGCGTCAACGGGATCAATGTGGATGATCTCATTGAGGACGGTCTGAATCGTGGTCGCGTCTTGGACGCTGCCGAGGACAGTATCAGGGCGGAAAACGACGCACTGATCGCTGAAACCGAGGCGGATATCGAACACCTGAAGTCCCTGATCGAGCAAGCGGAAGCCAGAATTGAGGACTCCAAACAGAAGACCTCTGATTCCAGCGCCGCCATCCAGAAGGAAAAAGAAGCTATCAGTCAACTCTTGGAGTTTGCGAACGGCGTTGCCGGTAAGGAAGGAGCACAGTAATGGGCATTGTGATTGGAGCGGTAGCGGTTGTATTTGTGCTCGCCCTGATCATCTTCCCCGGCGTCCGGGGTAAGCTGAAAGTCCTCGTTGGAGGGTTCCTCAACATCTTCGTGGAGGATATCGCCAAGACACCCGAGGGTGCCAAGGCTGTTTTTCAGCAAGCCATTGAGGAAGTGCAAGAGCGCTACAACAAGGCCGGCGATACCCTGAATCGGTTTGTGGGCGAGCAATCCTCCGTCCAGAAGAACCTCAACAAGCTGTATGGAGAATTGAAGGACGTTGAATCAAAGTGTGAGTCTCTGGTCAGATCTGGCAATATGGCCGATGCTGCCATCTTTTCAACCAGGCGTGAGGAAATCCTGTTTGAAATCTCCCAAAAAGAGGGATACCTGCGAGAGCTTGAACCCATGGTAAAAGAGGCTCAGACCGTTTATGAAGCGTACGACAAGAAGCTCCGCGAGCTGAAAAAGCAGAGCCGTATGACTGTCGAAGAAATGAAACTCCGTGGCAACATGAAGGATCTCTTGGGCGATCTGGACGAGCTGCGCCGGGACTCCGCCACTGATAAGCTCTTGGGTAGCGTCCGGGACGGAGCGGAGGATCTTCGCAAAGAGGTTGATGGTGCGATTGTCGTTCACGCAAGCCGTACCACCACCAAAATGTCAATGGCTGAGAAAAATGCGGCGAAAGCTCAGTCGGATGCTTACCTGCAGTCTCTCGCCACAAAGTATAGCGGGAAGCCGGCTATTCAGGCTCCACGGTCTGGCGTCACCTTTGACGCTTCTAAATCCAAAGTGAAAGAGGAAAGGAAGTAACCTACCATGAAGAGAATGAAACTTACTACCGCTGGCCGTGTGGTGATCTTCGTCATCGTGCTGGCGCTCCTCGCCGGTATCGGCGGCTTCGGCTACAACTACTACAAGAACAACATCGCGGACGACAAGCCCATCAGTTCGGGCACCCAGTCTGGCAGCACGTCCCAGAAGCCCACGACAAAGCCCTCCGCTGGCAAGACGGATACCTCTGATCCCGTGATTAACCTGTCTCTGGATGAGTGGGTAGGCTGGAAGCCTATTATCGACGCTAACCAGGGCTTGACCACGCAGCCTGGTTCAATTTTCGACCAGCTGGGTATTAAGGTCAACATCAATATCATCAATGACGCAACTGCCAGCAGCAACGCTCTGATTACCGGAGAGCTGAATGCTGCGGGTTATACCACCAACCGTACCGCGTTCCTGTCTGGTAAGTTCCAGGAGGCCGGATTGGATGTAGTAATGCCGGTATTCACCAACTACTCCGCTGGCGGCGACGGCATTATTGCTAAGTCCGGTATCAACACCGTGAATGATCTGCTGGGCAAGAAGATCGGCGTCCCCAGATTCAGCGAAGCCCAGACGCTTGTGGCATGGTTTGTTAATAAGAGTGACCTGTCCGATGCTGACAAGCAGTCTATCATTGATAACATGATTCTGTTTGACGATGCGTCTGAGACGGGTGAGGCATTCTTCGCCGGCCAGCTGGACGTGGCAGCAACTTGGCAGCCCTATCTGTCCTATGCAACCGAAAACAGCGATGCGCACATCATGTTCTCTACCACAGCCTCTAAGAGCCTGATTATGGACGGTATCGTATTCCGTTCCGACTTTGCCCAGGCGCACCCCGATGTTGTGACCGCCTTTATTGATGGTATCTTCCAGGCCAACGCAATGTATACCACTGAGTTTGACTACATCCGCTCTGTCATGCCTATGTTCGCCGGTGTTTCCGACGAGGAAATTAAGGCTCAGTGCGGCGATGCCGAAATGATGGGCTACGCCGAGAATAAGGAAGTGCTGGACTCCACTGCTCCTTCTGTCTACTTCGATATGTGTGATATCTGGGAGTCTTTGGGCGAGACGGTCAATCGCAAGGCGGCTATGACACTCTTTGATAACCAGTATCTGCTCCCTCTGGCAAGCAAGTATTCTTCTACCTCTACCTCTACCAGCAAGCCCGTTGAGCTGACCGAGGAGCAGAAGCAGGAAATTGTCAATTATGAGGCGCTGCTGACCAAATCCATGACCGTTGAGTTTGTGGCTGATACCGCTCAGTTCAAGAACCCCGAAGAGGCGTACGCCATCATGGATGAGTTCGTCTCTATCGCCAATACTCTGGATGGTGCGATTATCCAGGTGGAGGGCAATATCAATGCCCGCAACTACTCCGACTCTGGACAGGCGCTGTCTGCTGAACGTGCAAAGGCTGTCGCCAAGTATTTCATCGCTTGCGGTATTGATCCGAACCGTCTGATTACGGTCGGCAATGGCAACATGAAGATGGTTGCAGATCCCGGCTCTGCCGATGCCTACCTGAACCGTAGAACCGACGTGTTCTTCAAGATCATCGAAGAGTAATCCTGCGCCTTACGAGGAGGGGCATTGTCCCCTCCTCGGGGCACCAACATAATAAAGGAGTGGTCAATATGGATGTAGTGAATGTAGAAAGCGCAAATTTGGACGATCTGAAAAAACGGTTCGTTGAAATTTGCGCTACTATCAATCGTCCGGGTATGGAAGACCTGATGGCGTGGTTGGAACGTTCTGACTTCTATACTGCGCCGGCAAGCACGCGCTTCCACGGCAACTATACTGGCGGGCTGCTGGAGCATAGCCTCAATGTGTACGACAAGCTCTCTGGGTTTGTGGCTCGCTATCCTGAACTGGAGATCTCACCGGAGACGGTGGCGGTCACTGCGTTGTTCCACGACCTGACGAAGGTAAACTACTACACCGTCAGCTCTCGGAACGTCAAGGATGATGTTACGGGCGCATGGCATAAGGAGCCGTTCTACAAAACGGAAGATCGTCTCCCGCTTGGTCATGGCGAGAAATCTGTCATCATCCTGCAGAGCTTCATTAAGCTCACACGTGACGAAATCTTTGCAATCCGCTGGCACATGGGAGCATGGGACTGTGCAGTTAAAGGTGGAGACTACGGTGCCGGCAACGCTTTTGAGATTTGCCCGCTCGCAGTCATGACGCATTTGGCAGATATGGAGGCAACTTATTTAGTTGAATCCAGAGGTTAAGATATGGCAAAGAAAAAATGGGTTCATAGCCGCAGCGATAGGCTGTACGGAATCTGGATTGGAATGAAAAGCCGGTGCTACAGGAAAACGCACCATGAGTTTCACCGCTACGGAGAACGTGGTATTACTGTTTGTGACGAATGGCTTAATTCGTATGACTGTTTTTACGATTGGGCTATATCACACGGATATAATGACAGCCTAACAATCGAGCGCAAAAACAATAACGCAGGATATTCACCTGAAAACTGCGAATGGATACCCAAAAGTGCTCAGGCAAGAAACCGGAGTACCAGTTTTCTTGTTGAACATAATGGTGAAAAGGTATCATCCGCTGATTTGTCAAGAATGTATGGACTTGAAAAACACACAATCTCGAATCGCTTGCGTAAAGGTATCCCGTTGGAAGAAGCCGTATCTCAGCCGTCCAGAACCGGTCGTTTGTATTCAATATGTGGAGAGACTGGTACGATTCAGCAAATAGCAGAAAGGCACAACCTTAATCGGTCAACACTTCTGGGGAGAATTAGGCGTGGCGTCCCAGATAGTGAATTATTCGCTCCGCCTAAAAAACGCATTTAGCAACAAAGTAAATCAACGGAGGCTAACATGGAAAAAAGCGTTTTTCAAATTCTGAACGAGTACGACATCACGGAACACCTCAAGAAGAAAGACAAGATCATCTATCTGCCCTGGTCTAAGGCATGGATGATCGTGAAATCTCTCTTCCCCAGCGCCAAGTTTACCATCAACAAGGCTGCTGACGGCTGCATCTACCATACGGACGGAAAGACCGCCTGGGTGGAGGTATCTATCACCATCAACGACCAGACTGAAACGGAGTCTTTGGCTGTTATGGACTTCCGTAACAAGTCTATTCCCATCGACACGATCACCTCTGCCGATGCAGAGAAGTCTATCAAGCGCTGCTTGGTCAAGTGTGCTGCTCTGCACGGCCTGGGTCTGTCTCTTTGGACGGGTGAGGAGCTGTCCAGCGCCGCCCGCAAGAAGAAGGAAGACGATCTGGACGATGTGAAACAGGAGATCCTGAGCGTTGTTGCCGGGAAGCTGGAAGCCGGCGTGTCCAAAGACACCATCTACAAGGCTATCGAAAGTGTTGCCGGTGTGAAGAACCCCAACGCTATCAAGGATATCGCAACGGCTCAGAAAGTCGTTGAGCAGATCAAGAAACTGGAGGTAAAGCACAATGCTTAATAAGGTAATCATCATGGGTCGTCTTACCCGCGATCCTGAGATCAAGAAGGTAAACAATGATATCTCCGTGTGCAGCTTTTCTATCGCCTGCGACCGCGACATCGTGAACAAGCAGAACAATGAGCGTGAGACGGACTTCTTCGATGTGACTGCGTGGCGCTCTACGGCGGATTTCGTTGGCAAGTATTTTGGCAAGGGGCGCATGATCGTTGTTGTCGGTCGGCTGCAGAAGCGCAACTACACCGATAAGGACGGCAACAAGCGTTCTGCCGTAGACATCATTGCCGAGAACGTCTATTTCGGTGATTCTAAGAAGGACAGCGAGACTTCTGACAACGCCTCTGCCCCCACCACCGGATATGCTACCGCTCCTTCTCAGAATAGAGACTTCGCAGATATCGGTGAGGAAGATGGAGAGCTGCCCTTCTGATGGATAATTCTTTTCTCCTGGACGCTATGGACTGGTCATACTCCCGCGTTAGCAGTTTTGATCAGTGCCCGCGTATGTTTGACCTTACTTACCTCCAGTGCATGGATCGCGTGGACAACGCTTTTGCCCAATGGGGTTCACTGGCGCACTCGCTTTTAGAGCGATATTTTCGTCAGCAGGTCGAGCTGTGGGATTTATCCGGCCTCTATGAGAAGGAATACGCAAGAGCAGTTACAGAACGGTTTCCATTTCCCCGGCTGGAAGATAGCTACTATGAGCGCGGTATGGAATACTTCGATAATTTCGGTGGACAACTGGGAGACGAAGAAAAAGTGCTTGCGGTCGAAGATCGGTATACCTCTACACTGGGCGGCAGACCAGTGGTAGGTATTATAGACCTGGTGCTTCGTAATAGGTCTGGGCTGATCGTTTGCGATCACAAAAGCCGGGGCAAATGGAAATCCAGAGAGGAACGCCGCAAATATCTCCGCCAACTGAACTTGTATGCAGTACGGGTCAAAGAGATCTACGGTGAGTGGCCGCGTGAACTTTGGTTCAACAAGTTCCGTGAAGGTATCTTGGATAGAGAGCCATTCAACATCGTAACTGCTCAGGAGGACATAGACTGGTTCCTGCGTTCCATCGACGACATCTATAAGGCAAGGAGTTTTCCTGCCAAACCTGACCGTTTCTTTTGTGACTACCTGTGCTCTGTGCGCGAGCATTGCGAGCATTCCAGCCAATATGTCACGGAGGAATATGAGTGATGGAAAAGATCAAGGTAATTTTCCTCGACGTTGACGGTGTACTCAACAGTGATCGTACAGTCCGCAGAACCAAAGGCGGTTATACGTTTGTTGGCAACAGGCAAATGAAGAACCTGAAGCACATCATTAACATGACAGGAGCTAAGGTCGTTCTTTCCAGTGATTGGAGATATGACCGAGACGACCCGAGATACAACGGGGACTATCTGGAGCTGGAAGCAGAGCTGTTGAAATACGGGGTTCGTCTTTATGGCTTTACGCCGGAGCTGCCATCCTGTCACAGAGGTATGGAAATTGACTGCTGGTTAAAAGAACATAGCGAGGTCGGAGACTTCGTAATTCTGGACGACCGGACAGATATCGAGCCGAACAAAGATCACTGGGTTCAGACGGTAATGCGCCGAGGACTCGGTGTTGAGGAGGCCGAGAGTGCTATCCGCATCTTGAACGGCAAATGAAAGACGGATTTCATTCGGATAAGACCCGTCCACATGAAGTGGGCGGGCTTACCGAAGAACTGAGGTGATTTTACCCGTGCAGATTGATAGAGAAGCAATTTTGCAGGCCAAAGAAAAACTCGGAGACCGTAACGCTCAAATTATCGTCGAAGAGCTGGGGATTACCGATTTCGATGAGAAAAACATGAAGTGTTGCTGCCCCTTCCATCAGGAGGATCACGCTTCCTTCATTTACAACAAGAAAGCATTCAACTTTCGTTGTTTCGGTAGTTGTGGCCGTAGCTACGACATTCTGGACGTTTTCATGTATAAAGGCGCGACTTATGCCGAAGCCTGCAAGAAGCTCTTTGAGCTTGCTGAAATGCCCTACTCTTTTGGAGAGCTGGGTGTAAAAACAAAACGGCATTACAGATACCCCCATGAAGTTGCTTGTACCGATAAATCCAAAGTGTACGCATATTTCCAACAGCGCAAGATCAGTCCTGAGACATTGGATTATGCAGATGTGCGGCAGGATTCCGAGGGGAACGCGGTATTCAACTACTATGACACAAACGACGTGTTGACGATGGTGAAATACAAACCGTCGCATAAAGTCCAGCATGGTCAAGCAAAGTGCTGGTGCCAGCAAAACTCTGATACAGCTCCGTTGCTGTTCAACATGAACCGTATCAACGTTAATTCTCCCCTTCTGATTTGTGAGGGCGAGCCGGATTGCCTTAGCGCGATCGAAGCAGGATTCAAAAATGCTGTTTCTGTCCCTCTGGGTAGTTCAAATGACCACTGGATTGACGAAAACCTGGGGTGGCTCGACCAGTTTGACAGCATTATCCTTTGCGCCGACAACGATGACGCCGGTGTAAAAATGCAGAAAAAGTGTGTTCCTCGGTTGGGTAGCTGGCGAACAAAGGTTGTAGATATCCCGGCAATCCCCATTGGAAATACTGGACGGGTAACAAAAGACCTGAATGAGATCCTTTACGTCTGCGGTAAAGACAAGGTGTTAGAGCTGATTTTGGACGCTAAGGACTCTCCCGTTCCTTCTGTGGTTGATCTTTCCGACGTTGAACCGACCGAGTATGAGGATGTTGACGGTGTGACTACCGGGCTGAAAGCCATTGATGATGAGCTGATGCGGCTCTTTTTTGGAACGCTTACTATCGTGAGTGGTCAACCCGGATCTGGTAAGAGCAGTCTTCTTACTCAGCTCGCGTGTAACTCTCTCGATAATGACATCGGTACATGGCTTTTCAGTGGCGAACTTCCCAACGGTGTAGAAAAGTCTTGGTTCAACTACATTTTCGCCGGCCCCCGCAATATCACAGATGCTATCTCTCGTCGGGGTAATCCTTACAAGAAGATTTCCACAACGACGCTTGCCGAGATCAACAAGACCTATAAAGGGCGTTGGCATATCTATCGTGACGACTACGACAACACACTGGATAAGCTCATCGCCTCTATGACGGATACCGTGCGAAAACACGGTGCCCGTTGCCTGATTCTCGACAACTTCATGTGTATTGACACTGAAACCAGCGAAGAGGAGCTGCGCTCTCAGACAGATACGATTAAGAAGCTCATTGAGTTTGCTAAGAAATATCAAGTGGCTGTAATTCTTGTTTGCCACCCTCGAAAGATGGACGCCGGAACCAATGTAGGTATCTATGATATCGCTGGAACCAGCAACATCGTGAACCTGGCACATCGGACTATTGGCCTGCGGCGAGTGACGGATGCGGAGCGTGAGAACGCTGCAAAATATTCTGAGAAGCGCCGCCAGTTGCTCAAGTACGATGTGATCGTAACTATCGTCAAAGACCGTATGTTTGGCCGGCAGAATATCGACGTTGGCCTCTATTACGATCCCGCTTCCCGCCGTTTCTTCGGCGATATGGACGAGTACGACCGTCGTTTCTCTTGGGACAAGAAGGAGTACAAAGAGCCTTTGCCTCTCCCTCCTCAGCTGCTTGCTGAAGAGCGTGCCTCCGAAGATGAAGCATTTGGAGCGGTGAACGACAGAGAGGGCTAACTATGGTGGATTTCGGAGTATGTGACTGTGGCGGTAGCCTTATCCCTGTTTGGTTTACAGAAGAAGAGACAAAGGTTGCTAATGGCACTATGTATAAGACAGGCCGAGTTCGTAGGGCGTGTTCTCATCTTGTATGTGAGGATTGTCTGAAAAACTTTTGCGTTGACGATACCTTTGACGGGCCGTGGCACAATCGGAGGTGATCTTATTGAGCGGTAACTATACGGCATACCATGTCCATACTGAATTGTCACTGTTAGACAGCGCGACGAAGTTTGAGGACTATATCGCTAAGGCTGTCGAGCTGGGGCAGACTGCCATTGCTTTTACGGAGCATGGTAACATCTATCAGTGGGTCGCCAAAAAGATGGCCTGTGATAAGGCCGGATTGAAATATCTGCATGGCTGCGAAGTCTATTTGACTGAAAAGCTATTGCTTACCGATCCACGCACCGGAGAGCAGAACAAGGTACGCGATAACTACCACACCATCTTGATTGCCAAGAACTACGCTGGTCTTCAGGAGATGAACGAGCTAATCAGCCGATCAAGCCAGGACGACCACTTTTACTACAAACCCCGTATCACGTTTGATGAGTTTCTTGGTATTTCCAGTAATGTCATTAAGATCAGTGCCTGCCTTGCTTCCCCGTTGAATCGCATGAGCATTACTCATCCTATGTATGAGCGGCTGCTGAAGCACTACGACTATCTGGAAATCCAAGCGCATGACCACCCGGAGCAGGTTGCCTACAATCGCCACTTGGCGGAAATGTCTCAGAAATACGGCATCCCGCTTATTGCAGGTACCGATACTCATAGCCTCAACAAATACAAGGCTGAGTGCCGAACGATCTTGCAGTTGAGTAAACACATCGAGTTTGCCGACGAAGATACGTTTGACCTTACCTATAAATCCTATGACGAGTTAGTAGCAATGTTCGCAACGCAGGACGCCTTGCCGGAAGCGATGTATTTGGAGGCCATTGAGAACACCAACCGTATGGCCGACTCTGTAGAGCCGTTTGAGCTGGATATCTCGTTCAAGTATCCCATTCTCTATGGTGAACGCGATCGAGAGGTACTTCATCAAGTTCTTGATGATAACCTGCAAGCGAAGATCAAAGAGGGTGCTATCACTCCAGAGCAGGTCGAGCCGTTCAAAGCGGCCATTGCTGAGGAATGCCGGGTCTTTGACAAAATTGAGATGTCCGGCTTCATGCTTTTCATGAGCGAATTGGTGACATGGTGTAAATCTCATGGTATTCCCATTGGTTTCAATCGTGGTTCCTGTGGTGGATCTCGTGTAGCTTATGTCACCAATACAACAGACCTCAATCCTGAGACATGGCATACAGTGTTCAGCCGCTTTTGTAACGAAGATCGTAAGGAGATTGGCGATATTGATATCGACGTATCTCCCTCCCAACGCGATCTGGTTTACGACTACATCATCAACCGTTTTGGTCAAGAAAAGACCGCGTTTATTCTGGCGATCGGCACTATCAAATCCAAAGGCTGTATTGACGAGATCTGCCGTGCTTTGGCACTGCGTTGGAATCGTGAACACCAACGGGACGAGAAAGAGTTCCGTAGAGTGATGACGCAGCTCAAAGATGAGAATGTAAAGATCGTTTTTGGAGATGCGCGAGATGGATTTGGTTTGTATTTCTTCGACGAAGCCGGCAACCTCCTCTTGCCCAACCGTATGAAAGATATACCTCGCGCCGAGCTGATCAAGCAGTTTTCCAAAGAGTACACAAAACTCAAAGAAGAAAACGAAAGGATCTTTGCTAAGAACCCCTGGGCTGGTAAGACGAGTGCCAATATCAAAAAGGAGTTTGAGGCAGACGAGGCAGCAGCTCGGGAAAAGTACCCCGAAGTATTCTACTACTATGACGGGCTTCTTGACGTGGCGATCTCTCAGTCTATGCACCCTGCCGGTATTGTGGCAAGTCCTATTACCCTTCGAGACAACTACGGTACGTTTATCTCTGACGGGAAGGAAATCCTGCAGATTGACATGGAGTGCGTGCATGAGGTCAGCTTGGTCAAGTATGACATTCTCGGGCTGAAAAACATTGAGATTATCAAAGATGCTTATGAGCTGCTGGGTAAACCTTACCCGAAGTCTCACGAAATCAACTGGAATGATGAGGCTGTCTGGAAGGATATGCTGAGATCTCCCATTGGTATCTTCCAGTTTGAAGGAGAGTTCGCGTTCCAGATGCTTAGGCAGTACGAGCCGCACAGCATTTTCGACATGAGCCTTGTTACAGCGGCGCTTCGTCCTTCGGGCGCGTCGTACCGTGACGACCTTATGCAGCATAAGCCTCACAAGAACCCCTCTCCCATCATCGACGAACTTTTGGCAGATAATAACGGCTATCTTATTTACCAAGAGGACGTTATCAAGTTCCTACAGCAAATCTGCGGCTTCTCCGGGTCAGATGCAGATAATACCCGCCGCGCTATCGGACGAAAAGATGAAGAGCGGTTGAAAAAAGCTCTCCCGCAAATTCTTGAAGGGTATTGTGAAAAGTCACCGCAGCCTCGTGAAGTTGCAGAGCAGGAAGCAAAGGAGTTCTTGCAGATCATCCAGGATGCTTCCAGCTATATGTTTGGCTACAACCATTCAGTCGGGTACTGCATGATTGGCTACCTGTGCGCTTATCTGCGGTACTACCATCCGTATGAGTTCATCACAGCCTACCTTAACAATGCCAACGGCGAGGAGGATGTAAAGAACGGAAACGAGCTGGCAACGCTTTACGGGATCAGGATTGTCCCGCCGCGTTTTGGCCTTTCCAAGGATAAATATTTGCTGAATACCGAAGAGAAGGTTATCGCCAAGGGTATTTCTTCTGTAAAGTACATGAATGCCGATGTTGCCAACGAACTTTACGAGCTGGCAAAGGCCGGTAAGCCTAAATCTTTTATGGACTTGCTTATGCAGCTGGACGAGAAAACACACTTGGATACACGGCAGCGGGATATCTTGGTGAAGATCGACTATTTTGCCGAGTATGGCAATTCCAAAGAGTTGTTGCGTATGGTGGACTTCTTCTCTTTTTTCAAGAACGGAACGATGAAGAAGATCTCCAAGGACAAGGTAACGGCTGATTTGGAACCCATAATCGCCCAGTATGCAACTGATAAGTCCAAAAGCGGCCAGCCAGCTAAAAGCTATACCTTCACCGATTTGCCCGGATTACTTCGGCATTTGGAAGTGATGGTCAAGGATATGCACATTCAGGATTTCGACCTGAAAAGCAAAATGCAGATTCAGTTGGAAAACCTGGGCTATATTGACCTGACCACCAATAAAAAAGAAGATCAGCGAAAGCTGGTTATTCTGGATATCTACCCCTTGCGGAGCAAGAAAACCAAAGAGATTTGGGCTTACGCCTTGCAGGTGCGGTCGATTGGCACGGGAAAAACAAATCGGTGGACAATCTACTCAGAACTCTACGATCGCAAACCGCTTCAACGCTACGATACCATTTATGTTCCTATGAATGGATGGGGCGAGCGGCGTGGGTATCTGTATTTGTACAACTACGACTATGTAATTTAGGAGGCATTTTCAATGTACGAGACGAAATCGAAATGGTTCAAGAAAGTTCTCAGGGCGACGCTATGTTTCTTGGTAGTCTGCGGATCTCTGAGTGCAATGTCGTTCGTCCCGAACAAAGAGGAGGAAACACCACAAGTCCCCATCGAAACGGAGCTTTGTGTTTACTCTGCGCCGCTTCAAGTGTCGCCCACACCTACGCCTATTCCTATTGAGGAAGAACCGGCAGAACCCGAGGCAGACCCTAACCCATATGCAGAACTGTCACCCACGGACACCGAAAAAGAGCTGCTGGCGTGTATGGCCTACAGCGAGGCAGGAAACCAGAGCTTTGATGGTCAGGTTGCCGTGGTACAGGTAGCGCTTAACCGCTATATGCACGAAGCGTATTCCGGCAGTATCAGTGATATTCTCCTTGCACCCTACCAGTTTGCAGTGGGAAGTCACTATGAGCCTGAGCAGATGAAAGCAGTAGAAGCCGCTCTTGCCGGCTATCCGGCTTTGGATTTGAACACCGATGTGGTGTACTTTTCTACCGGATGTTTGACCTATGGTAGCTATTATAAGACGATCGGCGATCATGTCTTTCGCACTTATACTTGATAGCAACAAAGTAAATTAAACAAGGAGGATCAATATGGGAACAGTTACAATTCAGCGGTTCACCTATAAGAACCCCATTTCCATGATCGGTGAGGAAGCTGGTGTCTGCTGGGGTGCAGATATCAGCGACCCCGAAAAAAACTACAAGCGCGGCTTGGATTGCTTGGAGAGTGAGCACGGCAGAACGTTTGAGTTCCCGGATGTCTATATGATCCTGGACGGCTATTCTGCCAGAGTGATCCGCGAGTGGTACACCCACATCGGCGGCGCTCCCACCAGACTGCAGGCCAGTACCAGGTACATTGACTATGAAAGCGGCTTTGACTTTGTAACGCCTCCCAGCATCGCGGGGAATCCTGCCGCTGTCAAGATCTACAACTGGATTATGTCTCATATCCAGACCGGACTGCAGGCGCTGGAAAAGCTCGGTATCCCCAGAGAAGATACCGCACTCGGTCTTCCCTTGGGCATGAGCACTAAGGTTGTGTGCAAGCACAATCTCCGCAACCTGATTGATATGTCACATCAGCGGGAATGCAACAGGGCTTATCACGAGTACCGTGGCCTGTTCGCTGACGTTAGTAATGCTCTGAGAGAGTATTCCGACGAGTGGGCATATCTGGTCGATCACCACTTTATGCCGAAGTGCGAATACTTCGGGTTCTGCCGGGAGAAGAAGTCCTGCGGCAGAAAAGGAAGGAGAGCTGCGGAATGAAAATCGTTTGCATTTCGGGTAAAGCCCAGCACGGCAAAGACACTACCGCCAAACTTTTGGAGGAGACTTTGAAAGCCCAAGGCAACCGTGTTTTGATTGCTCACTACGGCGATCTGGTCAAGTACGTATGTAAGACCTTCTTTGGCTGGGACGGCAAGAAGGATGAAAAGGGGCGCACGCTTCTCCAGCGTGTCGGTACTGACAAAATCCGCGCTGTCTCTCCTGACTACTGGGTAGATTTCATCGTCAGTATCCTCGACATCTTCTGCGACGAGTGGGATTACGTGCTTATCCCTGATACCCGTTTCCCCAACGAGTATGAGATCTACGAGACCTACGGCATGGACGCCATCTTGTTGCGGGTAGTTCGCCCCAACTTTGTGTCTCCGTTGACCGAAGAGCAGCAGAAGCACGCTTCGGAGACTGCATTGGACGATTACCAATACGACGCTACGATCGTCAACAGCGGCAGTTTGGAAGATCTCAAAGAGGCCGTAAACAACTTTGTGAACAACGCTCTCAAAGGAGAACTCCATGAAGAAACTGACAATTCTGTTTGATGCCGACGATACCGTAGAAAACCTGAGCGATTGCTGGATCGCAATGCTGAACGAGCGTTATGGCACTTCCGTAACGCCGGAAGATGTTCACGGCTGGGATATCTCCCTTGCTTTCCCCACGCTGACGAAAGAGCAGGTATTCGGCGTCCTCCATAATGACGAGCTTTGGCGGCGTATCACTCCGATCCCCGGCTCTGTTGAGGTACTCCAAAAGCTCTATGACGAGGGGCACCAGCTCTACATGGTAACTGCATCCAGCTATCACACCTGTAAAACGAAGGTGGAACGGCTTTTAGAGCTGTTCCCCTTCCTGGACTGGGAGCACATCATTTTTGCCTGCAACAAGCAAATGGTGCGTGGTGACGTTTTGATTGACGACGCCCCACACAACTTGGTTGGGGGCGAATACGCCAAAATTCTTTTTGACCGTCCCCATAATCGTAGCTTCGATCATGTAGCTCATGATGCGCTCCGGGTAAACACGTGGGAAGAAATTGACCAAGTTATCCACAGCTATCTTTTGTAAGGAGGAATTTTTATGGTTGTCATTAAACGTGATGGTCGTGAAGCCGACTTTGACAAAGGCAAAATTGCCAACGCCATTCTCAAGGCATTCACGGAGGTTGAAAAGCTCAGTGCGGTAGGAGATAAGAACGAGGTGTCCAAGAAAATCTCCACCCGTTTGTATAACCGCTATCAGCGGCGCAACCGTGCGATTTCTGTTGAGGAAATCCAGGACGACGTGGAAACTGAGCTGATGAAAGAGGGCGAGTTCGTAGTCGCCAAAGCGTACATCAAGTACCGCTATGAACATGAGCTTCTGCGGAACGCTTCTTCTCTGGACGGCAAAATCCTCTCTATTGCGGATAACGTCAATGAAACGGTCATCCAGGAGAACAGCAACAAAAATCCCACGATCCTCTCTACCCAGAGAGACTACATCGCCGGCGAGGTAAGCCGTGATATTACTGACCGTCTGCTTATGCCGGATGACATTAAGCAGGCGCACGAAGAGGGCATTATCCACTTCCATGACAGCGACTACTTTGTGCAGCACATGATGAACTGCTGTCTGATCAATCTGGAAGATATGCTCCAGAACGGCACAGTTATTTCCGGCACCTTGATTGAAAAGCCTCACTCCTTCTCAACCGCCTGCAACGTCGCTACCCAGATCATTGCTCAGGTAGCCAGCAATCAGTATGGCGGTCAGTCTATCTCCCTGTCCCACCTTGCCCCCTTTGTTGAGGTGAGCCGGCAAAAGATTCGCAAGCAGGTAGAGGCTGAGTTCCTGAAAATTTCTTCCCCGGACAACTTTGCAGACCCCGAGAAAGTGATCTCTGATCTGGTCGAAGAGCGTGTCCGTGAAGAAGTAAAGAAGGGTGTTCAGACTATCCAGTATCAAGTGATCACCCTTATGACCACCAACGGTCAGGCTCCGTTCATTACCGTCTTTATGTATCTGAACGAGGTCAGCGATCCTCAGACCAAGAAAGACCTCGCTATGATCATCGAAGAAGTCGTGCGGCAGCGGTATCAAGGCGTCAAAAATGAGAAAGGCGTTTGGACGACCCCGGCATTCCCCAAGCTGATCTATGTGCTGGAAGAGGATAACATCACCGAGGATTCTCCCTACTGGTATTTGACCCAGCTGTGTGCCAAATGCTCTGCCAAACGGCTGGTACCCGACTACATCTCCGAAAAGAAGATGCGCGAGTACAAGCTCTCCAAGGGTGAAAGCGAAGGTAGCGGCGATTGCTATACCTGTATGGGATGCCGTAGCTTCTTGACGCCCGACCGCTCCGGTAACGGTTGGGACAATGTTGCCAATGCCGGCAATTATCAGCCCGACAAGCCCAAGTATTACGGGCGTTTCAACCAGGGAGTCGTCACCATCAACCTTCCCGATGTTGCTCTGAGTGCTCTGAAAATTTGGGAGGCAACCGGCGACCATAACGATGTTCAGGATCTGTACGACACCTTCTGGGAGATTTTCGACGAGCGGCTGGAGCTGTGTCATAAGGCGCTTCAAATCCGTCACGAGCGTTTGAGCGGCACCCTGTCCGACGCTTCTCCTATCCACTGGCAGTACGGCGCTTTGGCCCGCCTAAAAAAGGGTGAAACCATCGACAAGCTGCTTCACGGCGGCTACTCCACCATCTCTTTGGGTTATGCCGGCCTGTACGAATGCGTTATGGCGATGACTGGTAAGAGCCATACCGACCCGGACGGCGAACCTTTTGCTCTCAAGGTCATGCAGTACATGAACGACAAGTGCGCTGCATGGAAAGCCGCTGAGGATATCGACTATTCTCTCTACGGCACTCCTATTGAGAGCACCACCTATAAATTTGCCAAGTGTCTGCAAAAGCGCTTTGGTGTGATCGAGGGCATCACCGATAAGGGCTACATCACCAACTCCTATCACGTTCACGTCACAGAGCATATCAACGCTTTTGATAAGCTGAGATTTGAGTCTCAGTTCCAGAAGCTCTCTCCGGGCGGAGCAATCAGCTACATCGAAGTGGCGAACCTCTCTGACAACATTCCCGCCGTACTGACGGTGTTGAAGTACATCTACGACAACATCATGTATGCGGAGCTGAACACGAAATCCGACTACTGCCAGGTGTGCGGCTGGGATAAGGAAATCGAGATTGTGGACGACGATCGCGGCAAGCTGATCTGGAAGTGCCCCAACTGCGGGAATACCGATAAGAGCAAGATGAACATTGCGCGGCGTACCTGCGGCTACATCGGCCTGAATGACTGGAATCAGGGCAGAACGCAAGAAATCAAAGAACGTTATGTCCACCTGGGTGGCGACGAATGAACTACGCGAAGATCCGCAACTATGACATCGCAAACGGAGAGGGAGTCCGCACCTCCCTCTTCGTAAGCGGATGCACGAATCACTGCCCCGGCTGCTTTAATCCAGAGGAGCAGGATTTTAACTGTGGTAGGCCATTCACAAAGGAGACTATCGCAGAGATCCACGAAATGCTTGCCAACCCTGTTATCTCAGGACTTTCTCTACTTGGCGGAGATCCGCTTTGCCAGGACTATGGCGGGATTTACGATCTCATTGATCTTTGCTTCTACACGCATTCAATCGGTAAAACCGTGTGGCTATGGACTGGATTTATCTGGGAGGACTGCTACAATCCACTTTCCCCGGACAAAGACGAGGATAATCACCAGTCTGCACAAATGGCTTTACTGACATCATGTGACGTTGTGGTTGACGGCCCCTTCAAAATGGAGCTGTCTGACCGGATGTTGAAATGGCGTGGTTCTGCAAATCAGCGGGTCATCGACGTACAGAAAACCTTGCGACAAAAGAAAATTGTCCTATACGAGGGTGAGCACTATGAATGAAAAAATCGAATTTCGCTGTCCTAAATGCGGGAAGCTCCTGGACGGTATTACGCTGGACTACCAGATAGGCTGGTTGTGTAGTGAATGCGCCGAGGATCAGTCTGATGTTCTTCACTGCGAACGCGGATGTAAGGTCAAAGCCGTAAACCTGAATGCTGGCCGAGAGCACGAATCCAAAAAGGCACACGAGCTGTTGGTTGAAGGGCAGGTCTACGAAGTAGAAAGTCTGGATATCGGCGGCTGGTGCTCCTATATTCAACTCAAAGAGTTTCCCGGCGAAGAGTTTAACACCGTACACTTCATTCGTTACGAATAGGAGGAAATATGGAAGCTGTTGAAATTTTAGCAGGTGGCGAATTTGCCAATGCCGTAAAAAGTCTTGGCCTGACATCTGCTGTGTGTACTTACCATTATCAGCCTCAGCCTAAGCATCGGCGTGAAGAATACCAGGTTTGGCTGTTGTCCAAAGAGGATTTTGACAATATCTGTGCTATCGACGACGATGACTGGAAGGACGATTGGGGCTGGTGGCGTCACGCTGATGGTTCTAATCTGGGCACTGTTGACTGCGCCTATGTTATCAATGGTGAAAAATTGATGGCGTGGGATGGTCTTCAGCGTAAAGAGTGGTGCCAGGATTGCAGCGATTTGTGGAATGGTGGCGGATGCGCCGGCACCGAAAAGGACAAGGACGAATGCTTTCATAACCATCAGTACCCCGACATTCTCATCTATCTTTGCGATGAAATTGGGGCTTCCACCGAGCGCAATGTTTGCGCTTGCACGATTGACCTGGCACGGCAAAATAACCTAACCCTTGCAGAATTTTTCAAGAAATATCTCGGTTAAGGAGGATACCAACAATGCAGGACGTACTGACAATCAAGGTTCGCTATCTCAGCGATAAAATTCAGCCTCTGGAGTATATCGACGGCAAATCCGACTGGATTGACCTTCGGGCTGCTGAGGATGTTGAGCTGAAGGCTGGCGACTTCAAGCTGATCCCTCTGGGAGTTGCTATGCAGCTTCCCAAGGGCTATGAAGCCCATATCATTCCCCGTAGCTCCACCTTCAAGAATTTCGGTGTTATCCAGGCCAACCATATGGGTATGGTGGACGAAAGCTATTGCGGCGACAACGACCAGTGGTTCTTCCCTGCCATCGCTATGCGGGATACCACCATTAAGGCCGGCGATCGTATCTGCCAGTTCCGCATTGACAAGCACCAGCCCCAGCTGTTTTTCGAGTCGGTCGATACGTTGGGCAACGCTGATCGAGGCGGCATCGGTTCTACTGGGAAGCGGTAAACAATGTCTGAGTATATCGAAAAAGAAGCACTGAGACAATTCCCAATTCGGAAAGACCACTATGATAAGGAGAACGGAGACGAGCATTTTATCTTTGGCATAGAGGCTGTGCTTGAATACGCCGAAAACCTACCCGCCGCTGATGTTGCACCTGTGGTTCATGGGCGGTGGGAACAAATCAAGGAATGGGCAACAAAGGCAAAATACCGTTGCTCGGTTTGTGGCAGAGAAATCATGTCTGCTGTAAAAGTAAACATCGAGAAATATCCGTACTGTCACTGCGGGGCAAAGATGGATTTGGAGGGCTGACTGATGACACAATTCATCTGCGAAAAACAAGGACGATGCTGCCCGCACGAATTTTACGATTCCATCGAACAAGCTATCTCAGATTCAGAGGACGGCGTTCCGTGCGACCATCTGGTTGAAGTTGTTCCGGTGCGACATGGAAGCATTATTGAGACTATCGAGGATGGTCGTATGAAAAGGGTATTCTCTTGCTGTGGAACCGACTTCACAAAAATGACGTGTTGGATGACACCAAAATATTGCCCTAATTGCGGGGCGAAGATGGACGGAGGCACTGATAAGAGATGGATGAGCTGAAATCATGTCCGTTCTGTGGAGGAGAAATTGAAGAACGGGGCGGGCAATGCAATTACGGAAAGAAAACTATGACGCTGGATTTGAAGTGCAAGCAATGTGAGACGATTTTCAAATTCAAAAGCAAGTGGAATGAGAATCCATATCAAGAGGCGGTTGCGGCATTTAACCGGCGTACAAACGTGAATGAAACACCAATTTCATAAATACCCAAAGGAGAGATACCCAATGGCTACAGTTAAGTGCTGTGACTGCACTCACGCAGATAAAAAGCGTGTCTGCGCTGACATCGGAAAAGATTATGGGAAAATCAGATGTACGCGGTATAGTTGCTGGGTTCCCATGTTTGGAGATCCGTGTAGCGAGTTCAACGTCAACGACGAATGCTTGCAAAAGCTACTTTACTTAATCAAAGAGGAGTACAATCATGAAGGGTCTGTTCCGAAAACGCGGCGGCGGTAAAACGACCGCCTTAGTTTACACATCAGCGATAACCGGATATCCGATTGTCGTACCAACTACCATCAGCAAGCGTTACGTAAAAGACATGGCACAGCGGGTAGGTGTATCTATCCCTGAACCGATTGTTATGTCTGAGGATACCAGAGGCCGTCGAATTGGCGGTGTGCTCATTGACAACGCCGAAGAAATCATCCGGGCGTATGCTGCAGAGCATTTCAACGCCCCGGTCATAGCCTACACCATAACGGTAGACGGGGATGGTGGTAGCGCATGAGCCTCCTCCCTAATACGGTTGTCAATGGCAACTGTTTGGAAATCATGAAGGAAATTGACGATGCGAGCATTGACATGATCCTTTGTGATTTGCCTTATGGAGCAACCCAGAACTCATGGGACTCGGTTATCCCGCCTGCTCCGCTTTGGGAGCAGTATGAGCGGATTATCAAACCGAACGGCGCGATCCTGCTGTTCGGCCAGGATAAATTTACTGCTACCATGATGCTCTCTAACCCTAAGCTGCACCGCTACAATATCATCTGGGACAAGGTGCTAAAGAGCGGATTTCTTAACGCTAAGAAAATGCCGCTCAGAGAGCACGAGGATATCATGGTGTTCTACAAATCTCCGCCGCCGTATCATCCGCAAATGACAGTTGGTGAGAAAAACCACACCAAGGGTAAGGCCGTGGGGAAACAGGCGGAAGACGTTCATTCTAACCGGAGCTATGGCAACTATACATTGGTAGAGTCGCCAGACGGTAACATGAAGTACCCGGCGTCAATTTGGCGCTTCCCTAAGCCCCATCCGTCCGTAGCACTCCACGCCACTGAAAAACCCGTTGATCTGTTGCGCTACGCAATCCGTACTTACACTGACGAGGGTGCAATCGTCCTGGATAACTGTTGTGGTACCGGCTCTACTCTTATTGCTGCCAAGCTGGAAGGGCGCAGATACATCGGGATTGACAATGGCGTGTGCGATAAGAAGAAAAGCCCTTACTATGGAATGCCTTGGGCGCAAGTAGCTCAAATCAGATTGGAGGCGATCGACCATGAACCTGCCGATGAACCTGAACGACATCGACCTTTGGGAGAAGGGACTACTGAAGGGGTTTGCACTCCCTCTGGGGTTTCTGCCTGAAATCGGTGAAGTAGTGAACATTCTCGAACCGTTCAAAAGACTGACTATTTTTGAGCCGGTCGAAAAAGACGGAGAGACAACCGAAAAGAAAGTCACCGTAGGTATCATATACCGCTCCGATGGCCTATATGCTTGGGATAACAGCAGAGCTGTACCCAACGAGTATGACGAGGCTATCAAATGGAGTCCAGCCAGCCAGCTCCCGGAATATGCCATTCGGCGTAAGGCTATTGTCACCAAGTTCGAGTGCAAGCCGCTTCGATCCTTTACCGATGATGATATCAAACTCCTTCGGCTGGACTATGCTTCACAAGATAATCCCCAGCTTCTTATGGAGGAATATCTGCCCATTAAGAACTTTGAGTTGTTGTATGGCTGGTGGAAGCAGCACTATAAAGCGACCCTGAAAGACTGCGACAATCCACAGGCCATTATTCTCCATCTTGTTTCAACAGACTGACAACAAACTTCATTAGCAACAAAGAAAATCACGGCTTCCCTCTTGACAAATTGGGAGGCCGTGATTATACTATACATATAGCAACAAAGTAAATTATTCTATCCTTATAGGAGGACTGCCAAATGAAAGTAGCTATGGTAAAGCATAAGCCCTATGGTAAGGTATTCTGGTTCGAGATTCCTGAGCACCTTGTAGGCAAACTTCAGCCTGGATTTCGCGTGGCCTGTAATACGGCGCGTGGCCGGCGGTATGGCACCGTTGTGGCTGCTGATCTTGACGAGCAGGATGTGAAAGAGGTTATGTTGGCCTCCGGCGCTACCTTCCCGCTCTCCACAATCGAAGCCACTACCCAGAAGGTGCTGATGAGCGCTATCAAGATCCCGGAGTACATGGCCCGCACAAAGCCCAGCGATAAGAAGATCGCAAAGCGTTTTCTGGAGTTCTATCATACCGGCCAGTTCAATACCAATGTCGCCCTGGACGATAACGCCGTCTTGGTTGACGGCTATTCCGCCTATCTGGTGGCGCAAAAAGTTGGTCTCGCGTTCCTCCCTGCAATCTACAAGGAGGTCTGAGGTATGCCTGGATTTGTGAAACCCACACGGAAGGTCATCAAAATTGAAGATGCTTTTGGAGAGCTGATCGGCAAAACGCTCGTAAAGGATCTTCATGACAATGAGGAGATTTGCCCTGTTTGTCATGGTATCGGCCTCCGTATCGAAGATAATCCTTATGGGTTGTCTGACGACCCCGATAAGAGAGCCGGTCACTTCCCCTACAAGCACCAGTCTATCCGGTTCTGTCCGAACTGTTATAACGGTGTCGTACGTTATTGCCCCGACTGTGGAAAGCAACTTCCAAGAAGCCGAACAATTTGTGATTGTGATGCCGTAAAACAACGCCGCCAGCAGGAAGAAGCCCGTAAAGAAAAAGAACTGTTGGAGAAAGCAGAAAAGCATGAGTCGAACGCTCTTGGCTCGCTATTTGTAATGGCGCAAAGCGACTTCTTCCCTCATAACGAAGGATATTTCAGCTATTGGGAGGATTTCTTTGATAGTTGGAACGAAGATCGGGAAGAGTTCATAGAAAAACCGCTGTATGTGTGGGGCACTGAAAAGGTAGAGATGGAGCTGGATGCCTCAAGTATCGTGTCTTCTGCCTGCGAGGAAATGTACGAAGACGCTTACGATGACATTGGGACTGCTGCTATCGCTGAAATGCAGCGCTACCTCGACGAGTGGAAAAAGAAATATGGGCGCACGTCCTATTTGCTGACTACCAAGCACGCTATCCGTATTCCTTGGGAGGAGATGAAATAACAATGGCAAAGAAAAACGACAGTCTGGGCGACCGCATGAAAAGCTATGAGGGTGTTTCTCGCAACTTCTTAACCCGCCGTGTACCTGCGATCATCCGGCTTGACGGCAAGGCATTCCATACCTTCACGAAGGGCATGGAAAAACCTTTCGACCCCGTACTGACTCAGGCTATGCAGGAGACGATGAAGTATCTCTGTGAGAACATCCAGGGCTGTGTGCTTGGATACACTCAGTCCGATGAGATCACTCTGGTGCTGACAGACTATGCTACTATTCAGACCGACGCTTGGTTTAGCTATAACATTCAGAAAATGTGCAGTGTTTCGGCGTCGATGGCGACCCTGGCCTTTAATAAGGCTTTTAATAAAGAAGTCGTGCAGTTCTTCTTGAGGAATGATATTGAAGATGCGCAACGCAATGGCGACACTTCTGATAGAGCATTAGCAAGCGCTATTCTATACGCTAATTATGATGCTTCTCTTAAAAGAGGTGCCATGTTCGATTCCCGCGCTTTCTCTGTCCCCAAGGAAGAGGTCTGTAACTGTCTGATCTGGCGGCAACAGGACGCAACCCGAAACAGTATTGAGGCCGTAGGTCAGGCCAATTTTAGCCACCACGAGCTGCACAAAAAGACCTGCAACATGATTCAGGAAATGCTTTGGTCTCAGCGAGGCATTAACTGGAACGATTTCCCCACAGAGCTGAAGCGCGGTTCCTGTTGCATTAAACGGCAGTTTGAAGAAACCATCGACGATCCTCGCAACCCCGGCCAGAAAATTACCGTATGCCGTAACAGATGGATCATCGACCACGAAATTCCCATCTTCACTCAGGATCGGGAATATATCGAAAAGCTGATTTAAGGAGGCCATAAAAATGTCCCATATCTATGAGAATGATACGAAGCCCATTCTGAGCGACCCTTCGTACCTGCTGCAATTCATTTTGGCCGTGGTGCTGTCTGTGCTCTGCGGAGCGACCATCATGTTTATGTGGAACTGGTTCGTTGTTCCTCTCGGACTGCCCATGATTGGCCTGGTGCAAGCGCTGGGGCTTGATACACTCATCACATTCATTGTGACCACCAGAGTCAATACCAACCCCGACCCGTTCTGGGATCGTTGGATTACTGCTATCACCTACGCACTTCTCACACTGTTCATCGGGTGGCTGCTCCACCTCTTCATGTAACCCAGGAGGATATCAACATGGATACACAAATGGTATTGACCCACACGGGTAAAATCTACTTCAACCGATCGCTTGGTTTGGAGTTTCTTACCGTGGGTGACTACGGTAAAGAAAACAACATCAAAGCCGACTTCCTCGGCTTAACCAAAAAGATTGAGGGCGTTCAGCACCACGATGTTGACCTTATGGACAAGTGGGTAGCGACTATCAGCAGCCAGAAGGGATGCCCCATGAAATGTACCTTCTGCGATGTTCATAAATACGGCTTCTTCGGGAATGCCTCTCTGCCTGATCTCGAATATCAGATCCGCTACATCATTGAACATGAGGATGTCCGTTTTACCAACCGTTTCAATGTCCACTACGCTCGCATGGGTGAGCCGACTTGGAATCCTGCAGTGCTGGATTTTACCGAGTCTCGATTGGACGACCTGGTTAAAGAGTGTGGTCTTCACGCTGTTACCATTCATCCCGTAGTTTCCACCATGATGCCTCGTAGCAATAACGACCTCCCCAGCTATTTGAAGCACTGGTGCGAGATCAAGAATACCCAGCGGCATGGTGAAGCTGGGCTGCAACTTAGTATCAACAGCACTTCGGACGACCAGCGGGAAGCTCAGTTCGCCGGCAAATCCCTGAGCCTGAGAGAAATCGCCAATATCGCCAGCGATTTGCCTATGCCGGTTGGCAGAAAGTATACGTTGAACTTCGCTGTAACCGAAGCAACGATTTTGGACGCCAAAGTGCTTGACTCCCTCTTTGACCGAGATAAGTTTATCGTCAAGATCACTCCGATCCATCAAACCAAAGCTGCCCTGGAACACAACTACGATATCACTACCAGCTACGACGATTACAGCGTCTACGACAAATTCGAGCAGCCCTTGCTTGATTTGGGCTGGGACGTAATCGTGTTTGTTCCCAGCAAGGAAGAGGATTCCGACCGCATTACCTGCGGCAACGCTCTTATTAGCGAGGTATAACACAATGACTGACCAAGAAAAACTGATCAATGTTGATCTGTATGGCGACGGTAGCCGTAACTCGCGGCTTCGCGCAGAGTACATCTATTGCGATCATGCCGATGTGTGTTCGGCATATAAGGAAGGAAAATGCTTCCGTAAGACGACGCTATTTGGCGTTCGTTGTGAATTTGGCCGTACGGCCTGTGTTGATGGCGGCACAAAGAAAACCAAGATGTACGGACGTGTTTACAACGAGGCCAAAGGCTCAGAACAGTACCATAAGCTCTCTTACCCCAACAACACCTACATCGCTAAAATCGGTGACGGTGCTTTTCTCGCGCCGCCTCATGTCAGAATCGAACGCGGCCCGGATTCCAGGCTGTTCTGTCATGATCCTGGGTTCGGTTGCAATCGTCTCTTTGTCCCTATTGACGAGCTGACGCCCGACAATATCAATCGAATTTGCACCTACCATCCGCGTGCTATGCTGGGTGGAGAAATTGAGAGCTATCAGACAGAAACCGTTCCGCTCTTTCTTCGCCAGTTGTCCAAACTGTTCCCGGAGCAGTACAACACTTTCATCGCGGCGTTCCCGGATTATGAGCTGAAAGCTCCTGATTATCGTGGGAAATATGCGAAGCTGTCAACCTGCAATCGCGAGCTGACCTATCGTGACGCTCATGGCAACTCTTTCCGTTTTGACGGCGATGACTTGGTATGTGACAAGTATCGACTTGGCGGGTTCATGCCCTTCTCATCCTCTGGTTACGCACAAATGCGTATCCCGGTGACAGATGATATGCAGGTAAAAATCACCGACAGCAACCAAGTCACGGATCAAACCGTTCTTATGTAGTCATAAACCTCAGTTAGCAACAAAGTAAATCAATCAGAGGTAACAAAGATGAAAACCCATACTCTCAAATTCAAGGGGTATCATGGGCGACCCGAAAAGATTGCTGAGATCCGCGATCTGAATGAAGCAGGCCAGCCTAAATCCGATCAGGATATTTTGGATGAGGCTTTTCTGCTGATTCATGCGTTCTGCGCCGGACGTGGCGTCAAGATTTATTACATCCGAGCTTGGAATCGCAACGGCGTCACCATTTTTGATGTAGGGAGCCATACTGAGTTCTTTCATCTTACCCCAGCGGTCAGTCTCTACGCAGACGCCGCCCCATCAGAAAGGAGCGAACAGAATGGCTAAGGTTTCAACCAGAACCCCGCCGCTCATTTCCCTTTATTTCTGCCAAGAAAGAGGCGACCCTGACTATGGGTCTTGCCTCTGGGCAGTTTTTAACTTCGATCTCGAACGGTATGAGCTGTCCATTACATCCGACTGCGGGAACTACGCCTACGGTTGGGTTCCTACCCACAAAAGCGAGAGCTTTATGCACCTCATGGCAAGGTTGGACTCCGGCTATCTGCTGGATAAGCTCGCCAGCCCATGCGTTATCAATGAAGAAGCCACCTTTGAGGCTGTAAAAGAACTCATGGAGGCTTGGGGCGTTGATTTCTCAGAGACAGATCGTTGGGGAGATCCTGTATTCGACATGGACGAAATCAAAGACTGTTGCTATCAGAGCAATGAGCGAGATGTCCATGATGCCTTAGAGAGGAAGTTCGAGGGCACATCAATGGAAACCTGTGACGACTATGACCTCTGGAGCTGCATTCAAAAAGACTTCACGACCAACGCCAAGAAAATTGTGCAGGTCTTCATGGAATACATTCAGCCTGTGTGCAAAAAGATTTCTGACGACGAAAAGAGGGGTTGAGATGGCGGCAATAAAAATCCCCAAGTATATCCGCCAAAAAATGCACCGCATCGCTCACCTCCATGCTACAGCAAACGAAGAAATGCGAGTAGTAGAAGCGTGGCTGGAAAATCAAGGTTTCGATACGTCTATGCAGGGGCTGAGATGTGGAAACGGCTATTCTCTTGAAGAACTGGATTATGGAAATGATTGCACCGACGAGCTTTGCGAGAGCATGGAAAACGGCTTCGGTTTAACAATCGAATAAGATCATAGGAGGCAACTAAAATGGCTAACGCAATAACAGTCCTTCTTCAAAAACGAGAGGCTTTGATCCGGCACAAACAGGAGTTCAAGCGTGAATACGAAAGAAACGTCCAGGCAGTTGATGCCGAAATCCAGCATATCGACAACGCTCTGAGCGCAATAGCCAAAGTCGCTGAAGCGTATCATTGCAAATTTTGTAATGGCACCGGAGTAGTTTATGGCGCTGATGCAGCCGGGAGCCGCGAAGAGCGAGTTTGTTCTCACTGCCACGGCACTGGGTTTGACGTTTCTGAGGAGGGCTTATGAGAAAGCATATCAGAAAGTGGAGAGCAACCGCAGAAATCAACATGGGCGCTTCCAGATACAAGACGGTTGAGGTCAAGGCCAACACCGAAAGAAAGGCTCGTATCCTGGCAGAGGAGAAGTTGAAGAAAGACGGCGCTTTCTATGTCACGAACATGAGGATCGAAGAGATCACGGCTGAATGAAAGGAGCTTTGGCATGAAACCCGGTGACAAGGTTGTGATGAACAACAAATATTACGTGAGTGCGGAAAATAAAAGTCGCATCTGGACGGTAGCATCAGAACCGTGGATGTGCTGTGGCACTCTCGTTGTAAAGCTGGAAGGGAAATCTGGCGGCTATGCTGTTGATGGACTGGACATTATTTCCGAATGAAACGAGGCTTTCATATGTGCAAAGTATACGAGCGCCCGCCTCTTGTCCTAAGCGAAGGTATGAAGCTCTTCGCTGTCAACGCTGGATACCGTAAAGCCGACGTAGGTACGAACTGGTATTATGTCCGAGCCAAGAATGCCCGCGAAGCCCGCAAGCGCTTCAAAGACCGGATAACCTGGCTTGATGTCTATGGTGTCCGTGAAGTTACTGACACCGCACTAATCCAAGATGTGCTTAGTTCTCCGAGAAAGTATATCTGCTTCTGACGGAGGGCGAGATGGGAAAGAGAAAACATAAGGCTCCGCAAATGCCAGCTTGGTTTTGGTACGGTATTGTAGACGGCTGCTGGTGCTGCAAAAATCACCATAACTGTAACCAGTGTAAAGAAGTCCGTAAATACCGCAAGCAGCATTTTCCACCCAAAGAAAAAAGTAAGTATGACAAAGCCGATCATGATGATCGAGGAGAATAACCATGAGAGCAACAAAGCAATTCAATAACGTAGACACCCAGAGCAAAATCGCAATCAATACTGACGAGCTTCAGGCCATGTTGAGTTGTGGCCGGTATTCTGCCGTACAGATTGGCGAGGCTGCTGAGGCTCGTATCCAGATCGGGAAGCGAATCTTCTGGAATGTCGAAAAGATCAAAAGCTACATCAACTCTATTTCTGTATAGGAGACTGCCGTATGAACACTTACCTGACCATCATGGTGACAGTCTTAGTCTTTACTCAGATTGTCCGTATCATTCAAAACACCATTCAACTTCGCCGGCAGTATAAGCTGTTTCAGGCTCAACTTGGGCAGCTGAATGACATCACCCAAGAGGATCTTGATATGCAACGCAGAGCATATCGCTTGATCGTAGATCACTTTGAACGCATCGAAAAGCTGGAGGATTAGCTAATGCCCGAATATATCAAAAGAGAGCCGCTGATCGAAATTGCAGAGCAGCAAGGCCATGTGACTATTGATGACATCATCAATGAGCCTCCTGTCAATGTCGCCCCGATACAATACGGCCAGTGGATTTTGTGTGGTCGTAAGATCTTGTGCAGTAAATGCAGAGCTGTATTTGAGGAACTGAAAGAAGAGGAACTGTTCGAGGTTAAGGCGGACTTGCCATACCTATGTGAGATTGAGAAGTTCTGTTTTAACTGTGGAGCAAGAATGGTGAAGGAGCGTGAGGCGTAATGACCAAAGAAGAAGCTATCAAGCAGTTAGACGGAGCTGATATTGCGGTACTAAACCGGGACTTCTTTAAGTTCAATCAAGCTATCATTATGGCAATCTCAGCCCTCCGTACCCAACAGAAGCAGGAGAACGAATGTGCAAAGTGTAGCGGCATTGTGTATCGTCAAACAGACAGCGGGAAAATCATTCCAGTTAGTCAACGGTGTGGCGCAAAAATTACACCTCCTTGCTACGTACCGGATGGAGATGGATGTGCTTATCAAATCTATGGAGACAACAACGACGAACCAATCGACCGCTGCAAGTCTTGCCCGTTGTGCCAGAGCGATAAAATCAGGCATAAACAAGAGCCGGTACACAACAATTCTCTAACCCTGGACGAGCTACGGCAGATGGACGGGGAGCCGGTGTGGGTTCAGTCTCCCGGTGTCCCGGAATACGGAAGATGGGCCATTGTAGAAGGGGTGGGAGAGAATTGCTTATTTCTGCGTGATGATTTTACTTGCCATGACTACGGCAAGACCTGGTTGGCCTACCGCCACAAGCCGGAGGAGGAACTGAAATGAACATTACTATGGAAGCCCGCCCGACAGAGTAGGGTATCAGCGTAAGAACTGTATGTGTTATTCAGGTAAGGTTGAGCTACTGGAACATAAACAACAGTGCCCACATAGTTGTCTATATTGCTATTGGAAATCAAAATAATAAGGAGAAAGAAATGCTCTACACTACGTATTTTGCAAAGCTCCGTACGCTTCCACCTGATATCACGCCCGTTAGCATTTGTGGGAAAGCCCCTGAATGGTACATGGGTGCCCAGTATAAAAAGCTCGCTCCGAAGTGGGACTTTTTTCAGGAGTGGAAAAAGACTCACGACAATCATTTTTATGTGAAATCCTTTGACGGACAGGTTCTTTCCATGCTGGATGCCAAACAGGTTTATGACGAGCTAACTGCAATGACATTGAGTGCAGATATTGCTCTCGTTTGCTATGAAAAACCAGAATCTTTCTGTCATCGCCATTTGGTAGCAAATTGGTTTAGGGAAAACGGATTTGCGATCAAAGAATGGGGATCTTAAACGAAAAACCTAATACCGTTTGTTGTTGACAGCAAAAAAAGAGCGTAGGTGAAAACCCTACGCTCTTATAGCTTTAGATTTCTTCGCCGTTGCCATTACTAATGAATCGGCCTTCAAAATAACAATCCATAGCGCCGGCAATTTCTATCAGCTCTCTCTCGCTGAAATTGTCTCGCTTCAACTTGCCGCTGAGATTTTGAGAGGTACATCCGAGCCGAGAGGACAACTCTTTTAGGCTCATATTGCGCTTGATCAGTGCAATCCGAATTTTCTCAGCCATTGGCATAATAGCACCTCCCAACTTTTAGTTTCATTGTAAACCGAACAACTACGAAAATCAATAGAAAATTTCAAGAGTAAGTAAACGATGATTTTCTTCTTGACATAGGTAATCGCTCAAGATATTATGTAACTGGAGAATTACCACCCATACAAAAGCAAGGAGGAGACAGTATGGCTGGATTAAAACGAACGGACAACAAAGGCCGTATCCTTAAAGACGGCGAATCTCAGAGAAAAGACGGATCATACCGATATCGTTACACTGATGCTGACGGCATCCGTCATGACGTGTATAGTAAGCGGCTCGTTCCCACCGACCGCGTTCCTCCGGGCTGTAAAGATGACCTTAGCCTGAGAGAAAAGGAACGTAAAATCAACCGTGATCTGGAAGATGGGATTAAAGCTGCAGTCGAAAACAAAGCCACACTCAATGATTTGTTTGAGCTGTATATGGCAAACAAACCCGAACTGAAAGATACCACTCGCAGCAACTATCTTTATATGTACAACAAGTACGTGCGAAATGATATTGGCAAGAAGAAAATTGCCAGTATCAAATACTCAGATGTCAAGGCTTTTTATAATAAGCTCATCAAAGAAAAGGGCTTCAAGCCTAACTCTATGGAAATTATTCACACCATCATTCACCCCGTATTTACTCTGGCCGTCCGTGATAACTACATCCGTATCAACCCAGCTACCGGAGCGATGGCGGAAATCAAAAAGAGCCACAACTGGGATAAGCCAAAGCGTCACGCGCTGACCATCGCAGAGCAGACGGCATTTATTGACTATATGAGAAATCACAAAGTTTATAATCATTGGCTCCCCTTGTTCACTGTCTTGCTTGGTACTGGATGCCGTATCGGTGAAGCCATTGGCCTGCGCTGGGAAGACTGCGACTTTGACGAAGGGATCATCAGTATCAACCACAATATGGTCTACCGAAAGTATGAGGAAGACGAAAAGGCACGTTTCCATATCGTAACACCAAAAACAAGCGCCGGCGTCCGTATTGTGCCTATGTTATCAGAGGTCAAAGCCGCTCTGCAGGCAGAATGGGAAACACAAAAGATAGTCGGGTTCAATGAGTCCGTTGTTGATGGGTATACTGGATTCATCTTCCAAAACCGCTACGGCGACCCTCTCTCTCCTCATAGTGTCAACCGAGCTATTGACCGCATTTGTGCCGCCTACATCGAAGATGAAACGGTGCTGGCCGATCAAGAGGGGCGAGATCCTGTATTGATTCGTCACTTTTCTGCTCATAATCTGCGCCATACTTTCTGTACGCGGTTTTGTGAAAACGAGCGGAATATCAAAGTCATTCAGGAAATCATGGGTCATGCTGATATTGAAACTACCATGAACATCTATGCCGAAGCTACAAAGGAAAAGAAGAAAGAGTCTTTCTCCAACCTCGAAGGAAAAATCAAGATCTCTTGAGGAGGATTTCAATGGGAAAGCTGATAGACCTCACCGACCGCACATTCGATATGCTGACCGTTATAAAAAGGGTTGAGGACAGAAAACCAGGCCGTCCTATGTGGTTGTGCCGGTGTGAGTGTGGCAATACCGTTGTCGTATCCTCTACAAATCTGCTACGAACCAATGGTACAAAATCATGCGGCTGTCTTCGACATACTCCCTCTCCCACACTCATTGATTTGAAGGGCAAAACATTCGGAGAGTTGAAAGTAATAGAGAAAGACCCAGACTCAAAACCAGGTAAAGCGAAATGGATTTGCGAATGCAAATGCGGAAACATCGTATCTGTGCTTTCTGATAGCCTCCGCAACGGCAAAACCAAATCTTGCGGTTGCGCCCAGTTCCAAATCAAGCACGACCTTACAGGCCAGACCTTTGGTTTTCTCAAAGTGATTGAGCCGGTAAAGAACGCAAGAATCAGAAGCAATGAAACCAGATGGAAGTGTCTCTGTCAGAATTGTGGACGCACAGTTGAAGTTAGCAGCTATTGGCTCAGGCACAGCAATCCTTATGGACACTGCAAATGTACCAGATTTAACAAGCCGCTCTAAGGCCATTTACAGCTTCTCTAAGCGTTCTAAATTTTAGGGGTAAAACTACCCTCGGAAATTCTAATCGTCGCTCCTGCGTTACCCAGCAGCTCCGCTGGCAAAAAAATAGGGTGCAGAAATAAATCTGCACCCTATAATTTTTAGCCTCTGCCCTTGCCTTTACCTTTGCCTCCACCGCACTTAGCCATTTTCAACACCTCTCTTTCTCTTGCATTTATAAAAAAAAGAGAGCCGGCCCGTAGGCCAACTCTCTTACCAAGCATTGCTTGGGTGATCTTGCCGATCTAAAATCGTTTTTGAAATAAGAGGCTCTTCCAACCCTCCATATTTCAACTTCTCAACCCGCATAATTTTGCTGGGGTAACTCTGGGGTTTTGAAATGAAATGGGGTAAAGCTGGGGTAAAATGAAAATCGCCTCTCAATTTATGCAATTTTTTTATTCATAAACAGGCGTTTTGTCACTGTTTTCGCCTATTCTTGAACATTTTTCAGAGATTAGTTATCGAGGGGTTTCATCGTCGGGAACAGGATCACATCGCGGATGGAATCCGTGCCGCAGAGCATCATCGCGCAGCGGTCGATGCCGAAGCCCAGACCGCCCGTCGGGGGCAGACCGTATTCGAGAGCCATAACGTAGTCCTCGTCCATCATCTCCGCCTCGTCGTCGCCGTTGGCGCGCTTTTCGACCTGCGCCTTGAAGCGCTCATACTGATCCATCGGGTCGTTGAGCTCGGTGAAGGCGTTGCCCATCTCGCAGCCGCACACGAACATCTCGTAGCGCTCGGTCAGGTGCGGGTCGGACGGGCTGCGCTTGGCGAGCGGGCTGACCTCGACGGGATACATGGTGATGAACGTCGGCTGGATGAGCGTCTCCTCGACCTTCTGGTCGAAGGTCTCATAGAGGGCGTTGCCCCAGGTCTTGTCCACACCGTCCATATCGACGCCGACGCTCTTGGCGAGCGCGACGGCGGCGTCGTTGTCGCCCTCGATCGCCATGAAGTCCGCGCCGGTCACTTCCTTGACGGCGTCGGCCATCGTGACGCGCTTCCACGACGGGGTGAGGTCAATATCGTGGCCGAGCCACTGGAGCCGATAGGTGCCGAGAATTTCCTTCGCGGCGCCCGCGAGAATGCCCTCCAGAATGTCCATCATGCCGTCAAGGTTCGTGAACGCCTGGTAGAGCTCGCAGGTGGTGAACTCGGGGTTGTGCTTGGTGTCCATGCCCTCGTTGCGGAAAATGCGGCCGACCTCGTACACGCGCTCCAGACCGCCGACGATCAGGCGCTTGAGGTGCAGCTCGGTGGCGATGCGCATATACATATCAATGTCGAGCGTATTGTGATGCGTGATGAACGGCCGCGCGTTCGCGCCGCCCGCGATGGGGCTGAGCACGGGCGTCTCGACCTCCATGAAGCCGAGGCCGTCGAGGTAGCGGCGCAGGAACGCCACAAATTTCGAGCGGATCTCAAAATTCCGCTTGCTCTCGGGATTGACGATGAGGTCCACGTAGCGCTGACGGTAGCGCAGCTCCTTATCCTGCAGACCGTGGAATTTTTCGGGCAGCGGCCGCAGGGACTTCGAGAGCAGCGTGATCTCCTTGGCGCGCACGCTCATCTCGCCGCGCTGGGTGCGGAACACCTCACCGCGCACGCCGACGATATCGCCGATGTCGTACTTCTTGAAGCGGTTGTATTCCTCCTCGTCCATCTCGTCCTTGCGGGCATAGATCTGGATGCGGCCGGACTTGTCCTGTAAGTCGCAGAAGCTGACCTTGCCCATGCCGCGCTTGCTCATCAGTCGGCCGCCGACGGTGACCTCGGTGCCCTCAAGCTCGTCAAAATGATCCTTGATGTCCTGCGCGTGGTGGCTGACGTCAAAGCGCGTCTGCTGGAAGGGATCGCGTCCCTCGGCGCGCAGCGCCGCCAGCTTTTCGCGGCGGACCTTGAGGATCTCGGAAAGGTCCTGCTCCTGCGCGGGAGCGTTTGCCTGATTGTTCTCTGCCATATCGTTTTCTCCTTATGATCGTCCTCGAGCCTTATCGCTCGATCTTTTCCACACGGTAATGAATGATGCCGACGGGGGCCTCGACGCTGATCTCGTCGCCCTCCTTCGCACCCATGAGGGCCTTGCCGAAGGGAGATTCCTCGCTGATGGCGCGGTGCATGGGATCGGCCTCCTGGCTGCCCACGACCTTGTAGGGCGGCATCTCGCGGCCGGTCTTGAGGTCCACGACGGTGACGGTGCAGCCGATGCTCACGGCGTTGGACGCGCCCTCGCTCTCGTCGATGATGACGACATGAAGCAGAATGTCCTCCAGCTCCGCGATGCGGGAGTAGAGCTTGCCCTGCTCGTTCTTCGCCTCGTCGTACTCGCTGTTTTCACTCAGGTCGCCGAAGCCGCGGGCCTCTTTGATCAGCTCCGCCACTTCCTTTTCGCGCACGGTCTTGAGGTAGGTCAGCTCGTCCTGCAGCTCCTGCTGACGGGCAGCGCTCATTTTGTACTCTTTTTTCATGTCGTTTCCTTTCTATGCGCCGCCCTTCGGCGTCCTTCGGGACCGACGGCGGCGCATACCAACACATTATAAGTAAAAATATTATAGACGCTGCCCTGCCGCTTGTCAAGGCTCGGCTTTACAAATCCCGCGCCGCGGTATACTATAAAGGCAGAACAATAATGACAGCACAGCAGGAGGAAACCATGATGACCACCGCAGAAAAGCTCACGGCGCTGCGCCGCGCGATGGCGCAGCGCGGACTTGCCGCCTACCTTGTCCCGACCGATGATTTTCACGCCTCGGAGTATGTCGGCGATTACTTCAAGGCGCGCGAATACCTCTCCGGCTTCACTGGCAGCGCGGGGACGCTGCTCATTCTGCCGAGCCGCGCGCTCCTCTGGACGGACGGGCGCTACTTTTTGCAGGCGGAGAGCCAGCTGGCCGGCAACGGCATCGAGCTGATGCGCTCCGGCGAGCCGGACGT
>ENA-ORTY01000702-ORTY01000702.1-human-gut-metagenome-genome-assembly--contig:-NODE-702-length-42435-cov-7.837588_pt1 | contig 42435 bp, 56 predicted proteins | sample MGYA00241917_ERZ509198 | MGnify/ENA primary metagenome ERZ509198 (study PRJEB26280, sample SAMEA2338857) | human gut metagenome | biome: human gut; feature: human-associated habitat; material: faeces...
GCCGGGGGCCCGGGCAAAACCGGGGGCAAGCCGGGTCTCCATCCGGGCGCGCGCCGGGCAAAAAACGGGCGGAGCCGGGGCAAAACGGGGCGTTCGGGCGGGCAAAAAGGCAGGTACGGCGGGCGTTGGGGGCAAAAAAGCCCCTTTTTGCCGCGAAAAAGGCGGGCAACGGGGCTGTGCTGGGGCGAAAACTGGCGGAGAAAGCTGGCGGGGTGTGTAGGGTTATTTGGCACCTTCAGGGAATCTTCGGGCGGTTTCGGCGGAAAAAGCTGGGGCTTCGAAAAAGCCTTTTCACGCGCATATAGGAAGAAATCGCTTTTTGCCCCTTTTCTTTGTCGATGGCGCACCGTCATTGGGGCGGATAATTTGGTGGTTCGGTCGGGTTGCTATTTGGGCCGGAAAGAGTGATGAATGTGTCACGCCGCGGGGCACACCCCACGGGAAGCGAAAAAGGAGGCAACCCCATGAAAACTCAGACTTTCGGCATCGAGATCGAAACCACCGGCCTCGGTCGCAGACGCACAGCGGAGGCCATCGCACGGTTCTTCGGAACGACCGCACAGTACGTAGGAGCACACCTCGACGACTGGAAGGTGCCCATGCCCGACGGGCGGCGCTGGACGGTTGAGAGCGACGGCTCGGTCACCGACCCCTCGGCGGAGGTGGTCAGCCCGGTGTGCCGCTGGGAAGACATCGAGATGGTCCAGAAGGTGGTCCGAGCCCTCAAGGAGGCGGGCGCCAAGGTCGACAGCACTTGCGGAATCCACATCCACGTCGGGCTGGGCTCGCACACTCCCAAGACGCTCCGAAACCTGGTCAACATCGTCAACGCGAAGGAAGACCTTCTGACCATGGCCCTCGGAATCACACCCGACCGCCGCGGACGCTGGTGCAAGCCGGTCGAGCCCCTTTTCCTCCAGAAGCTGAACAGCATCAAGCCCAAGACCATGGAGGACTTCGCGAGAGTCTGGTACACCTACTCGGGCGGAAGCTACTCCGACTGGAGGCGGTGTGCGATGCGGCACTACGACCACAGCCGCTACCACCTGCTCAACCTCCACGCGGCTTTCTCCGAGGAGCGTCCGGCACACACCATCGAGTTCCGAGCCTTCGAAGCCACCCTCCACGCGGGCAAGATCAAAGCCTACATCCAGCTTTGCCTGGCCATCAGCGCCCAGGCACTTGCCGCAGGCGCCGCCAGCCCGAGACGCCCCGAGACCGACAACCCGAAGTACACCTTCCGATGCTGGCTCCTCCGCCTGGGCTTCATCGGAGAGGAATTTGAAACCGCCCGACTCCACCTCCTCAAGAATCTGCCTGGCAACGCCGCATGGCGACAGGCCTCCTGACACACGCTTCCAAACCGCCCCGCCTGACGATGGCCCGGTGGCTCCGGGCCGAAACTGGCACGCCAGTCGCGGGAAGCCGCACAGCTTCCAAATCAAGCAAGGAGGTACACCCCATGAAAGACACCAAGTTCAGGACCTTTGAAATCCCCTGCGCCGACGGCCGCATCCCCTTCAAGTTCGCGGTTCGCATCCGCGACGACGGCGGCACACAGGTCACCCGCATCAGCCCCTACGATGAGACCGAGTACCATTGGGCTTTGAAATCGGCTGGCCGGAATTTCTGGAGCATCATCCGCAACGGGCACAAGGTTTCGACCATTGGCACCTTCATCGCAACAAAGCCCGACGAAACCGCCGAGCCGCTCAGCCCCGAACAGATTGCCTACTTCCTGATCGACGCCGACCAGAAGGCGAACCTCGAACCCCGCATTTGCCACAACTGACACAGCTTTCAAATCAAGAGGAGGTACACCGTCATGACGAAGAACGACATCCGCAGCATCTACACCCAGAAGGTAACCGAGCTCCTTGCTCAGGGCTACCAAATCCACCCCGAGACGATGAGCGGCTCACAGGGCGAGATCGCACACATCGACCTCACCAACGGCTCTGAAATCCTGCGGGTTCTGATCGAGAGCCGCTGCAGCTACAGCGAAGCATACGGCGACATCCTGACCATCCGAGTCGGACGCTGCACCGACGAGATTAGCGCCAGCTGGCACACCATCTGGAACAATCGGCTGGAGACACGCTCCGAAATCAAGCTGGCGAAGATCAGCGAGAACTTCTACACCACCCTCGAAGAAGGCAAGCGCATGGCGGAAGTAAGGTACAGCCGCTGGTGCAACCGCAAATGCAACGACCGCAAAGAACTCGGTGATGCTTACAAATCGATCGCCCTTCGCTGGCTGCGCCGCCAGCCCCGCATGAAGAGCTGCAAGCTGGAGGACATCGACCGGATGATCCGCCGCACACGCAGCGACGACACGGTGTGCTTTGAAATCGAGGCGAAGGGTAAGACCTTCTACCTCCACGCATAACCCGCCTGACGATGGCCCGGTGGCCCCGGGCCGAAACGCCGAGAGGCGTCGCGGGAAGCCGCACACTTTCAAATCAAGGAGGCATCCATCATGGAGAACACCAATGAAGTCACCCTCAAGCTCACCCAGAAGGAACTGGTGATCCTGCACACTGCGCTCTGCCAGCATCGGGGCAAGGTCGGAGAACTCATCAGCCAGCTGGCTGGAATGGGTCTGGCAACTGATGAAGCACGGGCGCTTTCAAATCAGCTGGGCGACCTTTCCCACCGCATGTGCGACCTGATGACCGACTGAACAGCTTTCAAATCAACCGAAGGAGGTACATACCATGCCCAAGACTACTTTCGTCCGCAAGCCCTGCACACTCGATGATGTCCGCGAAGGCGCCGAGTGGATCGAGAACCGCCACGGAGGTAACCCCATCGACAGCTACTACATCGCCAAGGAGGTACAGCTGGAGGAAAATGAATTCTTCGCGCTGCACGAGGATCTGGTGTCCGACCGTGAATGGATCGAGGAGTTCTCAAATCATTACCCGCCGATGAAAGACGATGCGGTGCCTGCCATCCGGGTCACCTGCAAGGGTTCGCTGACCGTGCTGATCATCGACCCGCAAGGTTTCAAATATCCGAGGTACGTTGGACTGGAATACGAAGAATAAGATTTCAGTCCGACACACACAGGCATTGACTTTCATCCGGATCAGAGCGAATATGCTCTCGAATCAAGTAAGGGAGGATTACCACATGAAGTACATTGCATACGGTTCCAACATGGTCGAAGAACAGATGGCGTATCGCTGCCCGAACGCACGGCTGATCGGAACAGGACAGCTTCCAAATCATCGGCTGGAGTTCTACCTCCACGCCACAGTTGAAAGGAGCCGCGCCCGCGGGGCAAGCGTCCCGGTTGCCGTCTGGGAGATTGATGCCGAGGACGAACATAGCCTTGACCACTACGAAGGTTTCCCGAAGTACTACACCAAGTGCAAGCGGACGGTGCTGATGGACGACGGCTCTCGAATCGAGGGCATGGTCTACATCATGAACATGATCAGACCGCTGATCCCGCACGCCAGCTACTACAACGGCATCCATGCCGCCTACCAGAAACTTGGGCTGAGCTCCGAAATCAAGAGAGTGCTTGAACCGGCACTGCAGCGCAGCATTGAGCGCGACCGACGCCGCCACCGCTGATGAAACGGCGGCATCCAGCCTGCTTCCCTTTGCGGGGAGCGGGCTTTTTTGTTGCCGCGCACGTGGGCGCGTGTCGGGCTTTTGAATCAAGCCGACCGTTTGCCCAAGCCTCGTCGCTGCTCCCGAACGTGGGGCAACCGTGGGCGCGTGGGCAAAGCAAAAGCGCCGGGCATTTCTGCCAGACGCTTGCAAATCATCAAGGGGTTATTTCTCTACGGTGTCGATCGCCATGTGCAAGGTGCCACCCAGATCGGTTTTGAATCGGACCAGCACCGCACCGTCAGCTGCATCGTATTTTGCCTGGAAAGGCTGCGGCCAGAGTTCGGTCAGCCCCGGACAGCTTTCAAATGCCTCAAGCCTGTACTCGGCGGCGTGCTCCGGGTCTTCGGCGCACCGCTTGCAAATCTCAGTGAGGGTATCAATCTGGTGGAGGGCTACCTTCATCAGCACATCGCCCGCTGGAAGATCTCTGAAATCGGATTCGGGTCTGTCCGGCTGGAAGGCGGACCAGCTGGTGATCGGGTATTCCTGATTCATGAATGCCAGCATTGCTTCAGCCGATCCGCATGCATCGCAGATGTAGATGTCTGCAACTCTGCTGAGGGCATTGGTGTGTACAGGTTCTTTCATGGTGTCAGCACCGCAGCGAGGGCATTTCATGTGTTCACCCTTCAGCTGTCTGGCTTTCAAATCGCCAAGGCGGGTGTTCATCTTCTCAGTCATGTGCATCCTCCTCATCGATCCGGGTACAGGAATCCTCGCCGAGTACCACACCCAGCGAGGAGCCGCAGTCCCACGAAACATGAATCGTTCCGATGTCATCCACATGCAGAACCGTTCCCAGCGCGCCCGCTTTCAAATCGGGGCGGTACGGATCGTTCATGCGGGTAAGCCGTACTCTGCAGCCTGCGGGGTACTGTTCCCGGAGGGCTTTCAAATGCTCAGGTGTCAGTCTGTTCATGCCGTTCCTCCTGCTTCTGAATCGAGGGAAGTTCACCAGTGATGATGGCGTGATAAACTCGACCGCCATCACGCGCGCCGGCAAGATACATTTCGATTGCCAGTGCTGCGGAATATGACACCCATAGGTTATCTCTTTCCGTCAATTCAGGATTCGGATGTGAATCAATTTCTTCCATAGCCGCATCAATCTTCTGTGCAGCTTCGGTGAATTGAGGGAATTCAAGCGGGTGTTCAATCAAATACCGTTCGATCTGATCAACACGCTCTACCGCAAAGGTCTGAATCAATCTGTACCACTCGTTCATCCCTGCGCCTCCTCCCGGCGTTCACGGCGGCGCTGAGCCTGCCGTTCTTTATGGGCTTCCATGTCGGCGGCGCTCTTGAATGCAGCGAAGCCGGTCAGGTGTCCCATCAGAATACGGCGGGTTTCTTTGTAATCCGCACCGCCGAAACCCATGCGCATCAGCCAGCTGTTGGCATGGTACTTTTCGTTTTCCGAATCGTCCAGCCGCTTGATGCTGATGCGGGATGCGGTCTCAGCGGTCTTCAGAATCCCCTTGAGCAAGTCTGTGTAGGCAGTCCAGCGGGTCGGTTCATCCTCGATAAAGGGTGCGCTGAGGGTTGCCTTTCCGTCTGCAATGCGGAAGCCTCGAACGCAGTCGGCTTCGATGGCTCTGAGCATGCGCTCTTCGAAATCCGCTGCCGCCGCGGGTGGGTTCTCCGAAATCGCCGTGATGAAGCTCTCTTCAATGTAAAGCATGTCGTAATCCAGCATGCGGTTGATGAGGTACTGCTTGCTGTAGATCATCCGCAGAAGGTTGGTCAGCTGACCGACCGTCCAGTTTTCAATCGGCATCGTGATATCCATCTGGGAAACCCGGAGGGGTTCAGTGTCTTCTGGGATCTCTTTGGAATCATCCGTGGCTTCAGCGATGGCTTCCTGTTCCGACTCGGCGTCCAGCCAGCCATGTTCGATCAGCATGGGCTTAATGGTTTCGATCATCGTTTCATCCTCGCAGTCAATGGTGCCGTCACGATTGACGGTGATGGGACCGATCTGGAATGCCGCCGAGGGCATGCCCATGTAGGCAGAAGGCAGTTCGGTCAGTTCAGAAATTGCCTTGACCATATCCTTGCGGTTTTCAGGGTGCGTGTTCAGGTTCATGGCGAAGCCTCCTTTGTTCTTTGGGGTATGCCATATATCACTCTGAAGCCCTGATAAGTCAAGATAAATCTGCTATGAAATTATTACTTTTCCCAAGGCATCCAGCCATGTCGGAAGTGTCCGCCATAGGATACCATGTTGTAGTCCACATCACGCAGACCAAGGAAAGAAATAATCCCAGCAGGCGTCAGGTCGTAGTGCCTGCGAATCCAGTTCACGATGAATCGCTTAGGCACAAGGTTCGTGCCGAAGCAGTCAACCGAAATGGAAACGGGCTCCGCAACGCCGATGGCGTAAGCCAGCTGAACCTCCACCCGGCGTGCAAGGTGTGCGCGGACGATGTCCTTTGCAATCTTCCTCGCCATGTAGGCAGCAGAGCGGTCAACCTTCGTGGGGTCTTTGCCGCTGAAAGCGCCGCCGCCATGCCTGCAGACACCGCCGTAGGTATCGGCGATAATCTTTCTGCCCGTCACACCGGTGTCCGCAAAGGAGCCGCCGATCACAAACCGTCCAGTGGGATTGACCAGCACTTTGAAATCAGTGTTCAGCCCATACCGCTTTGCCGTATCCTTCATGACCTGAGCCACGATATTGTACACATCCTCCGAACTGGCATCCTCGGTGTGCTGGGTGGAAATCAAGAAGGTGTCGATGCGATGCTTGCCGTAGTCAAAGGTCACCTGACATTTGGCATCAGGGAGTAGACAGCCGGCGCCGCGATCACGCAGACGATCCAGAGCCTCGCACGCCAGTACATACGGAAGCGGCAGCATCTCATGGGTTTCGCTGGTGGCATAGCCAAACATCATGCCCTGATCCCCGGCGCCCAGCTTCTTGTCACCGTCACCATCAACACCCTGAGCAATGTCCGGGCTTTGGCGGGTGATGTTCACGGTGATATTGTACTTGGGCAGATCCTCGTAAGCGTTGTAGCAGAACAGAACGTGCCGGGCAAGCGCCTTGCAGTCAGGTTCATGCTTGGAAGTGATCTCGCCGGCGATGGTGACTTCGTAGCCTTTGATCATGCACTCCACAGCCACACGGCTGTTGCGGTCGTGCTTGAGGCAGTCGGTCACGATGGCGTCCGAGATCTGGTCGCAGATTTTATCAGGGTGTCCGCCAGACACCTGTTCACATGTAAAAAGCATTCATAAACTCCTTTCGGCACGTCATGCGCAATGGAAAAGGGGCAGGATTTTCTCCCGCCCCTGTCTATTTTGCTGAGTATATCATAACACAGCAGGGGTAGTCGGAAACAGTCAGATTTAGTACGGTGTTTCGGGAACTTCGATCATTTTCAGCGCGGTGCGGTGCAAATCGAACACGTACTTGGTCGAATAGTTCATCTGGACGGCGATCTGCTCCCATGTCTTGAAGCACAGATACCGAAGTTCCAGCAGCGTCTGGCACTCCAGATTCTTGACGGCGCTGATCACCTCACGGATTTCCCGCTTCAAGTCCACCAGATGGTCGATCTCAGCATTGATCTCGTTCTCCAGCATGACGATCTTGCAGATCACATCTTCCATGCGATGCACATTGCGGGTACCGCTGGGAGGCACATCGCTGAAGGTGGATGTTGCCTTGGTGGACAGATCCCGGAGCGAGGAGACCTGCTCCAGCTTGCTGTTGATGCGCTGGTCGATCCTGTAAGCTTGGGTGAGATATTCCTTTGCAGTCATTATGCTGCCTCCTTCTTTAGTCTCGAAAGTATAAGCCGTCCGTCCACATCCGTCAGAACCTCAAACCAGTCGGAACGAAAGAAGCGTTCCAGCTTCCTGACCTCTGCCTTCGCATGATCAGCATTCTGCGGATTGACTTTGACGCGGGCTTGCTCCATTCGGTAGTCCTTGACAGCCTGCTCAACGATAGCGTTCGCCAGCTTCTGCCACGGCGAGAGAGCCGGCGCTGTGCTTTGCCCAAATCTGAGCTTGCTGTTTGTGTGGTGTGAAACGTAGTACATCATTTTCTCGCCTCCACTCGTGCGCGGACTGCCCGCATCAGGCCTGCCTGCGATCTGTCTTTTTCGGAAAGGGACTGCATGACATCTTCGTCAACAGTTCCCCGGGTGATGATGTGGTGGATGACCACGGTTTCTGCCTGCTGACCCTGCCGCCAGAGACGGGCGTTGGTTTGCTGATACAATTCCAAACTCCATGTGAGCCCGAACCAGATCAGTGTGGAACCGCCCGCCTGCAGGTTCAGACCGTGGCCTGAGGATGCCGGGTGGATCACCGCAACGGGAATCTTCCCGGCGTTCCAGTCGGTGATGTCTTTGCTGCTTTTCAGTTCGCGTACCTTGAAGCGTTCCTGAATACGGGCAAGGTCGTGCTTGTACCAGTAGGCTACGAGAACGGGCTTGCCGTTTGCGCCTTCGATCAGATCTTCCAGCGCATCCAGCTTCCGTTCGTGGAAGAACACTGTGTTTCCGTCAGGGGTGTAGATCGCTCCGTTTGCCAGCTGGCACAACTTGCCTGTCAGGGCGGCAGCGTTCACGGCATCGATCTCCACGCCGTCCAGTTCGGTGACCATCTTGCTCTCCATTTCCTCGTATACCTCATATTCGGTGCTGTCGAGCTTAACTGGGACTGTGTTCATAACACACTCTGGCATCTTGAGGTAATCTGCGCTTCGCATGGAGATGGTGATGTCTCCGATTCGGCGGTAGATCTCACGCTCTGCACCCGCCCGGGGTTTGTAGGAGAATACCTGCATACCGTTGCGCCGGTCGGGTTCAAAGAACTGCTCCCGGTAGTGTGTGATGAACCGCCCAAGACGTTTGCCCATGTCCAGCACACGGAACTCCGACCATAGATCCATCAGACCGTTGCTGGAGGGTGTGCCGGTGAGTCCTACCATGCGCCTGACGCCGGGGCGTGCTTTCATCAGGCTTTTGAACCGTTTTGATTGGTGGCTTTTGAACGAGGACAGTTCGTCGATAACGACCATGTCGTACTGCCACGGGATGCCGCTGTCCTCGATCAGCCACTGCACGTTTTCTCGGTTGATGATGTGTACGAAGGTCTTCTGCCGGAGTGCTGCCCGGCGTTCATTGGCTGTACCTACGGCTACCGAATAGGTCAGGTTCTTCAAGTGATCCCACTTCTGAATCTCTGCCGGCCATGTGTCTCTTGCCACACGCAGCGGAGCGATCACCAGCACCCGGCTGATCTCGAACCGCTCAAGGCACAGTTCCAGGATGGCAGTCAGGGCAATCACACTCTTGCCCAGACCCATTTCCAGAAAGACTGCCGCCGTAGGATTTTTGATGATGAAGTCCGTGGCGTACTGCTGATATTCATGGGGCTGATAATTCATCCAGTACACCTCCAATCTGTTCTGTGCTGTCGATGACGAATACCTGGAACCCCAGCGCCTCCAGCTGACGCTTCCGCACAGCCTGCAAAGGACGGAGCGTTTTGCCAGGGGCTTTCAGTTCGGCGAAAGCTGCCTTGCCGCCGGGAAGCAGGATCAGCCTGTCCGGGACGCCGTCGAGTCCGGGACTGACAAACTTGGGAGCCAGTCCGCCGCGCCTGCGTACCTCGGCAGCCAGTTTGCTTTCGATGTTTTTCTCACGCATTGCGAAGCCTCAGTCCGCTCACGAGCATGCCGTGCTTGGTCTTGCGCCTCTTGAATCCGTGATCCACGAGCTCACCGCAGAATGCGGAACTGGCGCGGGGCGGTCTGTTTCTGCCGAGACTGTATTTGCGATACGCTTCGAGCAGTTCTCCAGACTTTTCTGTTGCATACGGATCGATCACGCAGCAGTCATGGAGAAAGTCAGAAAACCAGAAGCAGTCTTCACAGTAGCGGAACCAGCATGCAGAGAACATTCGGGTCATTTTGTGCGGCATGGAATGCTGCAGAAGATACGGGATAAAATCCGCATAGGCAACCGCAGTCCTGAGCGCATCAATATTGCGCAGGCACACGGTAAGCTCTCCGCAAGCCGAATCGGGATCGGGGTATTTATCGTTCATCCATTCAAAAAAGGTCATTGTCTGCTCCTATCTGTTGAAGTCATGAAGGTCGTTCCGCAAAATCCTCTATAGGGCTTTTTAGGGTCTGATTTTTGGCTATAGGCGATTTCTTGATAAGACCTCCATGACCTCAACACTTCTTATTTATATGTGCTTAGGTCAGAAAGTCTGGGAACTCATCCTGTAAGCTGTTCGTACTGACGATTTGCAGACCCTTGATCATGTTCCCGGTGCGTGTGCGCAATCTGATGAAACCATCCGCTTCCAGCGCGGAGTAGAAGTCTGTGGTGCTGCGCACGTACTCACCGTTGGCTGCGCTGTACGCCCGGTAGGTGGAATACAGTTCGCCCGACTTCGCGGTCAGATCGGAGCCGACTTCACAGCATTCCTCAATGAAATGACCAAGCCAGTCGTTCTCAGCTTTATAGGCTGCAATGGCATCAGAGACACACTTGGGGAACGGAAATTTGAAACCCAGGTCGATTGCCTGCTGCGCGCCCTCGATCATCCATTTCATAATGGCTTCGCCAGCGTTTTCGCAGAGGTACTCGGTGTAGTTCTTGATATCGCTGTTTCCCTCGATCTTTGCCTTAAAGGGGATAACGATCAGTCGGCGCCAGATACCGGTGTCCTTTGCACCCACCTTGGGCAGGTGATTGGTATAGAGCACCAGCGTGTGGCTGGGAACAAAGCTGAACGGGTCTTTGTATTTCTTTTCAGCGAATACAGGGTCGGTCGAAGTCAGCTGCTTGACCATGCTGGTGTTCAGGCGCGTGCCTTCTTCCAGTTCTGCGGCGATCATAATGCGCTTGCCCTTGGTTTCTGCCATTTCGGGCTTCACGTTGCGCTTGCAGTTCATGGTCAGCGTGTCTGCGGAGATGTTGCCGCTGTAGCTGCCCATGACACGGGAGAGCGTGTTCCAGAAGGTAGACTTGCCGTTGCGTCCGTCGCCGTAAGCAATGATCATCGCTTCCTGGAACACCTGACCGACGCACACAATGCCGGCAACGCGCTGTACATACTGAATCAGCGACTTCTCACCGCAGAAGAATGTGTTCAGAGCGTCCTGCCAGATTTCCATGCCCTTATCGGAAGGTGCGTAAGCAGTCATCTTCGTGATGAAGTCGTTCGGACTGTGTTCACGCAGACCGTCCAGTCCCTTGCGCAGATCATAAGTGCCGTTAGGCGCACAGAGCAGAAACCAGTCCTTGTCCAGCATTCCTGGCTGAATCTCCAGCACAGGCTGTGCTTCCTTCAGCGTGGCGCTGATGCTCTTGGACTCCCGGCGCTTGAACACAAACGCGCGATAGGACTCTGCTGCTATGAAGTCGCGGTAGGCTTCTGCCTGTTCCGGGGACATCATGCCTTCTGCTTTTTTGCGGGTGTTCTCGCTCAGCACTTCCTGCGCACCGCTGGAGGTCATCTTCTCAATCGCTTCGGAAACAGCTTTTTCTGCTTCCTCCAACTGAAGATCCGTCAGCGCATGCACAACAGCCCGGGCGCCCGGCTTCGTTTCCTGCCAGCATGCACCGTCGAAGCGGATGTAGTCCGTTGCCGGCGAGTAGCGCAGTTCCTGAATGAAATGCTTGCCCAGCAGGCGGGCTTCACCAATATCGGTGCGGTCATCGGGATCGTAGGTGAAGCGACCGCTGCGTTCGGCGTTCCACTGTTCGGGCGGAACATAGTTGTCCTGAGCAGATACACGCTGATAAAATCCCTGGGCACTGCGCCAGATGGTCATAAGCTCCGCATCTTCCAGCGGCGGCTCACACTTGGCTGCGCGTTCCATGAAAGCGCTGTAGGCTTCCTCGGTATCGCCGTACCGCTTGAGCACGCGGCCGGCAAAGTGCGACATGGTGCTGTTGCGGCTACCTTCGGGGATTGTTGCAGAGCAATTGATGTCCATATCCCAGAAAGCGTCTTCATCCGCTTCGGGGTAGTACATCTCAAGGCACTCATTGAGTGTGATCTTGCCGGTATGGAACTCGACATCGGGTTCTTCTGTGCCGAAGAAGAATCGTGCCGCATCCAGCGCCTTGGTATCAAAGTACGGAAAGATACTGTTCACACGCTTCTTCAGTGCGCTGTATTCAGCGGGATCGGTCATTTCTTCGATCAGGAACAGTACATGGAACTTGGGGCGCGGGGCCTTGCCGCGCTTTTCCTTCATGCTGTTGCGGCTGAAATGAACAGCAAAAGTGACATCCGGGAATGTCCTGCGCACGTCTTCCGGGGCCACCCAATCTTCTGGATTTTCGGAATGATCATTGTCACAATCCATGCCCAGACAGGTCGTAGTAAGGAAATTGGAGTTTGCGCGATAGCCTTTCTTATAGGCCACGCATACATAGTCGCGGCGCACGACCTGCCGCAGGATGATTGCATCCGTGACAACTGCTTCATGCGGGTAGCTACAATTGCTCGGAGCGCCCGCACAGTCGGCAAAATAGAGCTTGAGTTCTGCCATCAGTGAACCTCCTTGCATTTGTTGGAGAAGTATCGGACGGGTTTCTGTGTTTCGTTCGCTCTCCTGATTTCCGCAGCCATGCCCTTGGTGATGTTGTTGCCGAATACCCAGACCTCTGCGCATTTGGTCATAAGAATCATGTTCATGAACATGGCTGTGTTGTGATCATGACCATCGCTGTCATCCATGAACTGCGGAAAATACAGGTGCGGAGCAAGCGGAAGACAGCCGCTGTCAACGGCGAATCGGCAATACCGCTGGGCATTGGCGATGTTCTTTTCCTTGTTGCCGCCTGCATAAGGAGAGCAGATATACACGAGCGGACGGAATCGTGCCTTGCGCTTTTCATCCTTTTCGATGTTCTTAAACGCACGGTACGTGGTGGGATCGTAGTAGCCCTCGTGATTGAACTTGCTGATTCTCACAAGCTATCCCACCTTTCCAGAGAGGCCCGCCCGCACACGAATGTACGGGCATAAGCTAATAAGATGGAGTTCATTTGGTTACCGCCTTTCCGGGACTGCTTTGTGCTGTCCTCTGGCAATAAGCAAAAAACCGGAGGGATTCGAACCCCTCCGGCGAAAGATTTTTATGAAGTTTTTTTCAGCGGTTTATTCGCTGTCGATCTGGATTTCAACCACCGCATCTACAGGCATGATGGTACAGCCCATCGGTGTTGCGATCAGGATTTCCGGCTTGCGGAACATCGCTTCGTACTTGTCCATCAGGTCATCCGGCAGATCGGCAAAATCCTCTTCGCCCAGACCGCAGATGAAGAAGGTGCCAAAGATGACAACCTCCGGATCAATGTAGCGGTTGAATTCACGCTGCTTGAGAAGGCCTTCCTCATCGCAGACGAGTGCCACCGGATCGTCCCAAGGGTAGATCGCCTGAATATACCCGCCGACCACTTGCTGCAGGTTATGAAGTGTGTGGTCAATGTCAGCCTTGATCGGGCGCTTGCCCGGTCCAACAATCAGTACCTTCATGGTGATCCTCCTTATCATCAGCGGCAAAAATGTTCTCAAAACGCTCCTCAGCCAGAAGATGCCCCTTCTCGCTGTAGTGCTGGATGAGCATCATCCTGTCGGGAAGAATGGTGGTCAGGGTGTAGCCTTCCTGCAGACGGACAACCATGCAGCGTTCCGTGTTGACCGTCACGATGTGGATGCCTTCGGGCAGCTTCAGAATCTCGTTGTAGTTCATGGGGAGAACTCCTTTCGTTTAGGGTAGTGACATATACGCTCTGTTTTTGATAAATAGCAAGTCCTGTCTGGGAGATTTATCAGTCTTTTTTGTAGAAGGGTGTTTCGTAGCCATCGGCGCGAAGAATCAGCCCCTTTGCCCACGGCGGGGTGCGGCCCATCTGTTCACAGACAGCTTCAAGGGATACTCTGGGATCGACTTCGATGATGATTTCATCATGCACATGTGCAACGATATTGCAGCAGCGCAGGGTTTTCATGGCGTAGCACAAGATATCCCTGCTGAGTGCCTGGACGATATTCTCCACGAATTTCGGACCGTAGCTTTCGATCCGCTCCCATTTCTTTGTGCCGCCGACGCCTTCGTAGGTAACAGACTCACCGCCGAAGCGATTCTCGCCGATCCGGGGCTTGACATATGCCAGACGTCTGCCGGAGGGTAGGCAGATAAACAGAAAGCCGCTCTCGTACACGAACTGGATGCCGTGTGTTTCGGATGTTGTCCTGAGATCCACCGCTTCTTTGACTGCCCGGTCTACATCCCACCAGAGTTCGGTGATGTTGGGATTGGCATCCCGCCATGCATCTACCAGCGGTTTCAGTTCCTCTTCTGGAATGCCCATCTCCAGAGCGCCCATCGCTTTGAGAGCGCCCACGGAGCCGCCGTAGCCCAGCGCCAATTCAGCGATCTTGCCTTTCTGACGGAGGTGACCGTTGATGCCATGCTTCTCCACGGGTACGCCAAACATCTGTGACGCGCTTGCGCAGTAGATATCGCCGCCGTTCCTGAATACCTCTAGACGCCATTTTTCATCTGCCATCCATGCGATGACCCTCGCTTCGATGGCAGAGAAGTCAGCTACGATAAACTTCCCGCCCTCATACGGGATAAAGGCTGTGCGGATCAGTTCGGACAGTACATCGGGAACAGAATCGTACAACAGTTTAAGGCTGTCATAGTCTGCTCTGCGCACGAGCGCCCGGGCTTGTTCCAGATCATCCATGTGGTTCTGGGGCAAATTTTGAAGCTGAACGAGTCTGCCGGCGAAGCGTCCGGTACGATTGGCACCATAGAACATGAACATGCCGTGAGCACGACCATCAGCACAGACACAGTTTTGCATGGCCTGATACTTCTTGACGGAGCTTTTCGCAAGCTGCTGGCGGAGGATCAGCGCCTCTCGCATATCAGGCGGAGCATCCTTCAGCATGGCGGCAACTTCCTTTTTGCCGAGGGATTCGATTTCCATGCCGTGCTGTGTCAGCCAAGCCTTCATCTGTGCTACGGAGTTCGGATTTTCCAAAGCGGTAAGATCCTGCAACTGTGTTTTCAGATCGAAACGAGACCAGCCATCTACATCAATTGCATTCTCAACCATCTGCATATCCACCCGGATGCCGCGGTCGTTGATCTCCTGATCCAGATGGTATTCGTCCCACACGAACTCAGGCACCGGGAATCGAGCCAGTTTCTTCTGAATCTCCATTTCCGTTTCCACGTCACGGAGGTTATAGGATTTGAACTGTTCCCACTTGCCGGGATCGTGCCTGGGCAGATTGCGTGTGCGCCCGCCGTTTTTCTTCGTGGGGCGGCAGGGTTTGCAAAAGTAGCGAATCAGATCCTTGCCGGTATCCAGCTTCTGCTTATCCAGCTTAAGCACAGCGCCCACGCCCGCAAGCGACAGCGGAAGCCCCAGATAGGCAGACCAGATCATGGAACAGCGCCACTGATCGGGTTCGAGATATGTGCCAGAGGGAAGCCCCAGCCAGCGGGACAGACAGATGCGTTCAAAGCTGGCATTAAATGCCCACTTGGTGACAGAAGGGTCGCTCAGCGCATCACGCACTTCTTCCGGAACACGTTCACCGCAGGTCAGGTCGACCAGCTGAACAGGAGCGCCATCGATACTGTATCCGAACAGCAGGATCTCAAAATCCGAGGATTCGCTGTAACGGTACACGCCGGTCTTTCCGATATCGGCACTGCTGTAGGTTTCCAAATCAATGGACAGGGTTTTCATAAGCACACCTCCATATGAAACAAGGCGGCAGATTGCTCCGCCGCCCGTTTCGTTCAGTCGTTAGGACAGGAAGTCCTCGTCATCAAGGGTCTCGAACTCAGAAGCAGCATTGGTGCGGCCACCCAGCGGCTCACCGTCACGAACCTTCTGAATGTTGCCCAGACCGCAGGCAACGCCCCTGTTGCCGTTGGTGTTGAAGGCGTAGAAGCTCAGGGAGACGATAGCATATACGCCGGAGTACACTTCGCTGCGGTCGAGGATGGGACGAACGCGCTTGTCCACGATCTGAGGGGCGGTCTTGCTATTAGCGTTGATGAAGTAGCAGCCGGCATAGTTGTCATCATCACGCTCGGTATCACCATCACGCAGGGGCAGCTTCAGAGCGCCCTTCGGGGGAATCTTGCCGCCGAACTTGCCGATGCCTTCCTTCATAGCGCACTCGATGGCGGCATTGATGGCATTGACCGTTTCGATGTCGGTCTTAGGGATGATGATGGAACAGCTGTACTTGGGATCACCACCGTTGATGGACTTGGGTTCCCAGACGTTGGCGTAGGAAAGACGGACGATGCCGGTAACGACCTTGGTGTTGTTCTGCTTAGCCATAATTCTTAATCCTCCTGAATTTCATTGAAGTCAATTTTTGCATTGGTGATTGCCGGACGCTTGTCCGACGCAGGAACGAGAGTGGGCTTGCCGGCAGGCTTTACGATCAGACCGCCGAGGATCTCGGCAAAGCCCTGCTTGCCCATGAGCTTCTCCATCTCTGTGATGGGCAGAAGCGTTTTTCTGAAGATGTCGTGGTAGCCGGCAGCGTTGGCGGCTTCGATGACGGCATCTTCGCTGGAATACTTGCGGACGGAGCGGCCTTCGACCACCTTGAAACCGTGCCATTGCTTGCCGTGGTTGAGGGCTGCATCCTGAGCGTAGGCTTTGATTTCCTCAGCCCAGCGTGTCAGATCGTCCAGCTTGCCGAGGATTTCCTCGATTTCCGCATCCGTCAGAAGCGGCGGCTGTGCGAACTCGTACCGAGCCAGCGCCAGCTTTTCTTCCGCCCGGGCGCGGCACTTGACTGCCGCCTTGCAGAACACGCACCACGGACCGGGTACGTATTCGCCCTTGCCCTCAAATGCCAGTTTTGCCTTGGGGACGAGCTCCTTTTCAGCCCACTCTTTGAGTGCTTCCACGGAGATCGTCCAAGTGGAGATGTTCTCCCGGCGCGGCTGATAGATGGTCATGGATACCTCATCGATGTCGTACAGGCATTCATACACCGCAAGGGCGCCGAGTGCGTAGAGCATCATCTGAGGATTGTTTTCTGCCTCCACCAGCACACCCTGACCATACTTGAAGTCGATGATGTGCAGTGTGCGGTCTGCGATGATCACACAGTCGCCGGTTCCGAAGCCGTCCGGGACGTAGCAGGAGAAATCCAGCCGCTGTTCGATCATCAGCATGGGGTCTGCGCAGTTTGCCCGGGCTTCTGTCAGCGTATCGAGCACGAACTGTACATAGTCATCCGTGTAAGCGTCCATCTCATCACAGTCATACTGCGAGGTGGGCTTGCGGGACTGCATTTTCATGGCGCGGCGCAGCTTGTGCTCACACAGCGCGTGTGCGGCTGTGCCTTCTGCCGCGGCTTCGGTTTCCCGGTCCTCAAACTCCTGCTCAAGCCGGGCGGACGGGTTGCAGTTCATCCACCTGTGGGCAGAGGAGGCTGAGAGGATAGCGTGTTTCCTTGCTGCCATTACAGTCCCTCCGCCTCAGCCAGCAGGCTGGCGTAGTGTTCGGGTGCAATGTCGCTCAGACGTTCAGCGCCATACTTGATGATCAGCGCCTGGACTTCCTTGCGCTTGCCCTGCACGGACTGTTCAGCCAGCACAGCGCGTACCTTTTCAAGCGGCACCGGCTTGGGAGCAGGCTTTTCCGCCTTGCGGGGTGCTTCAGCAGAATCGCTGCTGAACGTGGCTTTCAAGCTGTCAGCCACATCGATCAAGGCTTCACCGCAGCGGCGAAGCTCCTCGATCGCCATAGAGAGTTCCTTCATTTTGCTCATTACGCTTCGCCTCCGATTTCCTTGATTTCCACATTTTCCACCGATTCACCGGGTGTGAGGATGATCACGCCGACCTTCTCGCCGAACAGGAAGTTCAGCAGGCGTGCTCGCATCGTACACGAGCTGCCCTTGAGAATGCTCTGCTTGCCGCCATCCGGTCGGCTGACGCTGATGCATACTTTGTGCCTGAGACACATGGCTCTTCGCCTCCTTTCAGAGGGCTGCTTTGCTTGCTCCCTCTGGCGATAAGCGAAAGAACCCGGGATATCGAACCCCCTAAAAAACATTTTCATTTGAAAATTTTGAAGCGCTCCTGAACCTTCTTCAGACGGTTACGGACGGCAGCTTCGGTGACACCTTCTGCGGCGGCAATATCTGTGTTGCTCATGCCGCGGAGCTTCTTGAGAACCAGTTCACGCTGCTGGGGAAGCAGAGCATCCCACAGCATGCGGATGGCTGCTTTTCGTTCGGAAGCATCTAAGGCACCTAAGATCAGATCTTCGGGGCTGGAATCTGTGTCGGTGAGGTACGGATTGCGGTCGGTGCCGTCCTGACCATCCGAAACGGTGTAGCTGTCGTAATGCACGGGAGCATGGTAATCCTCGCGACGCTGGGCGTTGTACTCCAGATCGTCCTGCTCATGGAGCATGGCGATGTCGGCTTCGGTGACGCCGTTTTCGCCGGGAACGAGTTCCATCAGCTTTTTTCCATCGGCACTGTAGTAGGTGTAGGTGGTGCGGTTCTTCTTGCTGGTCTTGTACTGTCTCATGGTGATCCTCCGTTTCAGGTCGTTTTGCCTGAATCCGCAGGACCGCCCGGGACAGCGTCTGCTTATAACCCGCAGAACACAAAGGACGGGCAGGAACATACCTCGAAAGGTACGCATCCATGCCCGTCCAGCGGTTCTGCGGATTCGTAGTTACGTGTTATTCAGTTAGGCAGCGTTTGTGTTTTCAACTTTCATCTTGCCGTTTTCAAGGAAGGTGACAGTTGTTTTGATGCCCTTATGGACAATCTCCACTTTGCGATTGCTGGCATCTGCTCGGCATACGGTTTTTCCAATGGCATTCTTGATGGTCTGCATAGGGCGTTCAACTCCTCTCAGAATAAAAAATGCGGAGCTATCCCACAAAAAATCCTGTGGTGATGGCTCCGCCGTTTGATGCTCGTCAGCTATGCTGTGGCTCAGGTCGCGGTAGTTCTTCGGGGTACGTTATTCTCTTCTTGGAGAACCGCATTTTCAACTTGTTCGATAACATCCTCAAAAGGGATGCGCTCAGTCTGATCCTTGCCCGTCTTTACCTCAAAGAAGACCTTCTGGCCGATCAGGACCACGTCGAACACGCGGGGATTGCTCTTGTATTTGCTGTGCCTGTTGCGTATGGAAACTCGCTTCAGTACCCGTTGTTTTTCCATAGGCAGCCTCCTGTCCTTATGAGTACATCATGCCCGGCATCATGACAAGGTCGCACTTGTCCTGTGCCAGCTTGCGATCACCCATGAGGGAAGCAGAGAAAATGGCTCCCTGACCATAGCGATGCCTGATATCATCGATGGTGTCATCGAGAGTCCTTCTGCGCTCCCAGCGCTGGTAATCGCAGAAAACATCCAGCTGAAGAGGCTGGCGCTCGGATACCAGATTGATGCCGCGGATCGTGATCGCACGAACGGGCTTGAACCACTGGTATCGCTGCTGGAAAAGGGCGAATCCAGCCTGCGCCAACTCCAGAGGGCTTCGTGTGGGAAAGTCCAGCGTCATCTGGTACTGACGGGACATGAGTTCGTTGTCTTTCACTGTGATTTGCACTCCTTTCGCTGCCAGTTCACTTGCTCTGAGGCGATGCCCGACATCCTGCGCCAGATCCAGCAGCGCCAGCCAGACATCATAATTGGTTTCCAGATCAACTACACTCGTGGCGCCATGGCCGACAGATTTAATGGGGTCAACATAATCTGAGGGTTTCACGGAGGCATGATCTGTGCCGTTGGCAAAACGCCACAGCTTAATGCCGTTCACGCCGAATTTCGACTGAAGCAGAATGGGATCGAAATTGGCGAGATCGCCGATGGTCGTCACGTTCATGCCGCGCAGCTTCTTTGTCGTCTGGGGACCGACATACAGCAGATCGGACACGGGCAGCGGCCATACCTTTTCCCGGTAGTTGTTCTCATCGATAACGGTCACTGCATCGGGTTTCTTCATGTCGCTGCCCAGCTTGGCATAGATCTTCGAAAAAGAAACACCGATGGAGACGGTCAGCCCGATTTCCTCACGGACAGCACGGCGGATTTCTTCAGCAACCTCAAGCCCGGTTTCTGCCACACCCTTGCAGTACGGAATGGAGATCCAGTTTTCATCCATTCCGAAGGGTTCAATGGTATCCGAGTAACGGGCATAGATCCTGCGCACCAGCCGGGAGTATTTCAGGTAAAGCTCATAGTGCGGATCAACGCAGATCAGTCCCGGGCAAGCCTGCCGTGCTTCCCAATTTGCCATGCCTGTTTTGACTCCGCGCCGCTTGGCGGGATAGGATGCCGTCAGAACAATGCCGTGCCTGTTTTCCGTGCTTCCGCACACTGCGATAGCCTTATCCCTCAGACGCGGGTTCTCGTTGATTTCGACTGATGCATAGAAGCAGTTCAGGTCGCTGTGAAGAATGATGTTCCGGGGCATTTCATCTCACCTCGCTTGCTATTTTTCCATAGGGGGCCGTATCGACAAGCAGAATTCTATCACACAAATTATGGGCTTGCAAACTGGACGCAGAGAACAGATGTGCCGTTATCCAGAAATTTTTCACACGATATATCAGGTTTAACATCTCGAACGGCAGGTAAAATATGCTCCTTCCAAGATTTTGGGTATTTACATCCCACGATTTGTGTGATACACTACAGGCAAGATCATGATCGGGAGGTTGTGTAATGAAACCGACTAAGGATGCGAATCGGGAAGGCAATATCGTCAGTCTTGCCGGTCACAAGAAAGAAAAGCTCCATGCGATCAACAAAGAAATGTATGGAGAAGTCATTCGCACCTGGCGGCAGTATCGCGGCATCAGCCAGACCCAGCTTACTGAAGCCCTTGGTCTTTCCAAGAATCTAGTGAGCAATTGGGAGGCTGGCAGATCCAGACCCGATATCAATATTATCCCCGCACTGTGCGATCTGCTGGATATTTCTATCTCAGCTTTCTTTGGTATACCCAGCAGACCTGGCGAACTGACTGCACATGAACAGCGGCACATGAACAGTTATAGGCTGCTGGATGCAAGCAATCAGGAACTGATCGATGCAATGATGATCACCATGCAGGATCAGGCAGAGCGTGAACTGCGCAGACGCTGCGAACGCGGCTTTGAGCGCACCTTCAAGAATGCTCAGCTGACTGCTGCTGGTACTGGCAATCCTCTGGAAGATAGCCGGCATGGTCATTATGTATATGTCCGTTCTGATCGTAATGCCTGCCGCGCCGATGAAATTATCACTGTCACCGGCAACAGTATGGAACCCACTTTCCATGATGGTGACGATCTGTTCATTGAGCACACTGAATCCATTGAACCGGGCGAGATTGGCATCTTTATTGCCAACGGCGACGGCTTCGTGAAAGAGTATCAGCCGGACGGTCTGCATTCCCATAACCCGGAATACCCGGTGCTTCGCTTCTCTGAAGGTGACGATGTCCGCTGCGTAGGCCGTGTGCTTGGTGCTGTTGATCCGGAGCAGTATGCGACTGATGCAGAACTGGAAATGCTGGAAGAACTCCGCCGCGAAAAGAAATCCGGCAAATAATCATCTGTGAGTTTTATGCCCGACCAGAAATGCGTCGGCTTATTTCCTATACTCTTTTTGCGGGAGGTGGCTGATCATGCCGAAAAAAGAAGAGCGCTGGATAAAGGTGTATCTGCGCGTCAATGTAGAATTCACTGAGGAAGGAATGATGCTGCCTAGATCCTTTGTTTGGACAGATGGGCGCACATACAAGATCGACCGTGTGCTTCATTGCAAAGCGGCGCCAGCACTCAAGGCCGGTGGTCAGGGCGATAAATATACATTCGAAATTCAGGGAAAGATTAAGGAGATCTTTTTTGAGCACAACTGCGACTACGGCAGCGAAAACTTGGGGCGCTGGTTTATGGAATGGAAGGATGAGACTCATGGGGCAGCATGAAATGCGTGATCGTATTCTTCAGTACATTTCTGATCGCTGCGATACGGATGGCTGTCCGCCGAGCTATCGGGAAATTGCTGCAGCGGTAGGTCTTCAGTCACCCTCATCAGTAGCTCGACATGTCCGAGTGCTGCAGAAGGAAGGCAAGCTCGTATCTGTGCACAGTGCGAAAGGACGCACACTCCGGCTGAAGCGCCGCATCAATCTGGATGCCAGCGATGGAGAAAGCGTTCAGCGAGTCAGAATCGAAACGGCCGATGGCGGAGTCATTTGTCTGGATTGCAACCTTGAGAAAACCGGAACAGATGCAATGGGCGTTTCCTTTTCTGGAATTCTCGATGCCAGTCAGCTGAAGAGCAGTATTTGCCGCGTGGTCAGGTGCTCGGTTGATGAAGGTAACGAATAATCTCAAAGGAGCATGCGTATGGATACCCGATATTACATCGTAATGGTGCAGGATTACGGAGAAGTATATGAATACGAGTTTCCGGATCTGGACAGGGCCCGTTACCTGATGAGTGTGGAACAGCTGCCATGCTCCTTGTGGGAATGCAGCCCTCAATCAAGCAATCGGCGGCTTCTGGACAGCAGGAACGCAGCCAGAAAACTGGCTATCTGAGCGGAGGAATCATCATGTGCGGAAGATACTATATTGCAGAGGAAGATCAGGCGGAGGAACTCAGACAGATCATAGACATGATCAATCGCAAGCATAACGGTGACGGCTCAGTCAAGACAGCCGGCGAGATCTTTCCGAGTGAAAAGGCGCCTGTGATCACCACCAGCCGAGCACAAAAAATCATTCCTTTTCCAATGGAATGGGGCTACAGCACATCCGATGGAAACCGACTGATCAATGCTCGGAGCGAAACAGCCAGCCAAAAGCCCACCTTTAAAGACGGCATGCTCCATAGGCGCTGCATTATCCCGGCAAGCTGGTACTTCGAGTGGAATAGAAACGAACCGGGGCGCCCGAAGTACGCAATCGGTGCAGAGCAGAAGGCTGTCATCTACATGGCTGGCATTTATCGCTTTGAACATGAAAAGCCCGTATTCTCTATCCTGACCCGCGACCCGGCAGAGAGTATCTCTTTCATCCATCATCGGATGCCAGTCATTCTGCCCCGGGAAGCTGTGCGGGACTGGCTGAATACCAGCTACCGTGCAGAAGAAGTCCTGCAGAGCGCGGTACTGAATGTAAGCCACAGAATGGCATAAAGCAAAAAAGGCGGATACCGAACAGCATACAGCTGTCAGTATCCGCCTGAACTTTATCTTGGACTATCAGTTTTCGTTCTGCTTGCGACTATTCAGCGCAATATCCATCATGCCATCAATGATTTCCTTCTCACGATCAGTCAGCGCATCCCACCGGTTGATCACACGCTGCTGTTCAGCAGTCAGGTGTACATTGTCACCATCGACATCGAAAAACTGCGCGAGTGTTATGCCGAGGCCATCACAGAGCATGGAGATGGTCGTGACGGTCGGTATCGACTTGCGAGAATAGAAGTTCTTTATCGTGTTCCATGAAAGCCCGGACCTCTTGGCAAGGGAATGCATATTCAGTCCTCGCGCTTCCATGAGTTCTTTCAAGCGCTCGCCAACATCAATCATCTAATCACCACCTACAGATAATTCTATAGCATTTCTGAGTGATATGAAATCTATACAAAATGCGAATTGATTAGAAATTTTGAGTGATTTTGGCAGAGGCGGTGCTTCATTTCAATTATTCTCTATGGTATAATTGAGTGAAAGTTATCGAATTGCTGAGTGATTATCATGTGTGGAGGAGACTCTCATGTTCAAGCGCAGGAAGGCACTTCTCATTGTGGGTATTGCTTTTTTCTTTTTGCTTGCTTATATCGCAGTCACATCTCTTGTTCCAAAGACTCCCTATCCGAGCATGCGGAGAATCGCTTCGTATGCAGCACACGGCAACACAGCCAATGGAGATCATTACATTGACCTCCCCGGTCTGAAAGAGGGACAGCTGGTAGTTATCGAAGCTGAGAATGGCAGCGGCGTGACTGGAAGCTGGATCAGGCATTCATCCACCGAAACTTTTGTGCTGGAAGGACAGGGTCTTACCGATGGAAAACTGGAATATGAAGTCAGAGAGGATGCTGACTATACTTTTCAGCTGAAATGCGATGATGCAATATTCGATGTTTCCATCAGTGTCTGGGAAAAGAAATAAACCATCACAGGTGATCTATATGACTGAAGCAGAGAAAAGGATGAAACGATGCTGTTTTACAGGTCACAGGCCAAGTAAGCTGAAGCAGGACGAACAAACAATCCAGCGGTCACTGGCGGCAGCTATCGATCAAGCCATCGCCAGAGGTTTCACAACTTTTATCACTGGCATGGCTCAGGGGACAGACATCTGGGCGGCAGAGATCGTGCTGGACAGGCGTAGTGCAAACCCTGATCTTAAACTTATCTCTGCTATTCCGCATCCTGATTTTGAGAAGTCATGGAAGGCTGACTGGCAGAAGAGGTACAATGCTGTTCGCAGTGCAGCTGATCTTGAGCGCACAATCTGCCCAGCTTATTCAAAGGCGGCTTATCAGAAGCGGAATATTTGGATGGTTGATCATTCTGCGCTGGTCATAGCGGTCTTCAATGGCGAACCGGGCGGTACACTGAATACGATAAAATATGCACAGCAGAATCAGATTGAAGTACTGTATGCGGAATAAGAAGCGAGGGATACGATGATTCAGTACAAAAATGGACGCTTGCACATTCCTGGCATATCATTTTCCATCCCTGAAGGATTCTATTTCTATACGGAGGTGGATTCCGTTTCAGACAACAATCTGCATTTCCTTTCGCCGGATCAAAGCTACAGTCTGAATTATCAGGCAACCTCCTCGGTGTGCGGCAGTCCGCAGAAGGATCTGGAGCTCATGATCCGAGATACCGGCAGTCATCCTCGGCAGAATCCGACGCCTATTATTGTGAACGGTTTGAAAGGGTGCTATGCAATATACGGCGGCGGTGATGAGCTGTACTATGAATTGCGCATTCAGAACCCAGATGATCGTGACGAATATGAACAGCTGATTATTCTGATCATGTGCAATGAACATACTGACATTATGAGCATCATCGAATCGGATGTGTTCAAAGCAGTGGTTAATGACATACGACCAGAATAAGCTGCAAACGATAAAAGACCAGTCATTGACGACTGGCCTTTTTCATTTCTCGCAGTTTATGCAGTCTTTGATGAACTTATCGGAGAAGGTTCAATTTCAACCCCATCTCTGAAGCGAACGACCACGCGCCCATCATGGTATATGGTCATCACATCAGCGAGGGCGAAGAACAAGCCCTCATCGAACTCGTCCAGAAGTCCTTCCTGCTGACTGAAAATCTCCATAAACCACTCCGTGTTCTTGCGAATATCCATCCGTCGGCTTCGTTCAGCCTGCAGAGCCTTAAGCCGCCCATCAGCTTCTTCGTATCGTTCGACCAAGGCAGCATGCTTGCACTGGTATTCGTTCTGATCCTGAACACTGCGGGAGTTTTCTTCGATCAGCTGTCTGGACAATTCAACCAGAACGGCAATTTCATCCGTAATGGTCCGAATGCCCGCTTCAAGTTCCGTGAGATCGCACATGGCGTCAATGCCCAGCTTGCAGGCGGCAAGCGTTTCTTTCTTGATTTCTATCCGCCGATTGAGGGCGTCCACGAAGGCTTCCTTCAGTTTTTCCTCAGTCAAATGCGGTGTTTTGCAGCGGTGGTCCTTTTTATACTTGTCGTTGCACTGCCAGATGAAGGAGCGGTATACGTCGTTCGAGTGCCAGAGCTTCCGGCCATAAAAGCCGCCGCAGTCTCCGCAAATTACTCTGGCCGAAAAAAGATGCGCTGAACTGTACCGCCGGTCAAGACCCTTCCGGCGCCCAATTTCCAACTGAACGCGGTCGTGATCAACCGGGTCGATGATCGGCTCATGACTGTGTTCGATGAAATACTGCGGAACCTCGCCTTCATTCACCTTCATTTTCTTTTCAAGGAAATCAATGGTGAACTGCTTCTGGAGGAGGGCGGCGCCTTTGTACTTCTCATTCTGAAGGATGCTCATTACCGTAGACGCCTGCCATTCCTTTTTGCCGCCCGGAGTAGGTATACCCGCCTCGGTCAGTGTCTTGGCAATATGGGAGCCGGTCTTGCCCAGAAGGAATTCACGATATATGTACCGCACAATCTTGGCTTCCTCTTCGACAATCTGAGGAAGTCCATCTTCTCCTTTTTCATAGCCGAGAAAATGCTTGTACCCAAGGCTGACCTTGCCATCTGCAAAACGCTTGCGCTGGCCCCAAGTGACGTTGTCGGAAATGGAACGGCTTTCTTCCTGAGCGATACTGGACATGATGGTAATGAGCAGCTCTCCTTTGCCGTCCAGCGTGTTGATGCTCTGCTCCTCAAAGTAAACCGCAACGCCGCGTTCCTTCAGTTTACGGATGGTGGTTAGGGTGTCGACCGTGTTTCTGGCGAAGCGGGAGACGGACTTCGTAAGGATCAAGTCGATCTTTCCGTCAAGGGCGTCCTTGACCATGCGGTTGAAACCTTCGCGCCGTTTCGTATTGGTGCCTGTGATACCCTTGTCGGTATAGACCTCAACGAATATCCAGTCAGTACGCTCCTTGATCTTTTTGGTGTAATAGTCGACCTGAGCATCGTAGCTGGTCTGCTGCTCCTCGTGCTCGGTCGAAACACGGGCATAGGCTGCAACACGCTTTTTGACTACTGGTGCCAGAGTAGACTGCATGAAGCCCGTATTGATCGTCGGCTGGATGACCTGCACCTGCCGCTTAGTTACCTGTCTTTGCATAGCGCCTCCTCATTTGTTCAGCGGCTTTTTCCCGCATTTCAACCGTCCAGCTTTCTGAACGGGAAGGAAATACCCATTTCACTTCATGGGTTGTACCATCCTTCAGATGGAAAACCAGAAGGTTGTCTGGCATGGCGTCAATCCATTCGATACGGTTCTTTACAGCGTCCGCATCATATTCTGCAAGCCCCAGCACTTGGGTGCATGCATTTCTCAAGGTTTCTTCAGGGATTGCCTTCGATGCGCAGTACTTTTTACCGCGGAGGTTATAGGTGGTGCAGCACCAAAGCCATCTGGCTTTTGCTTTCTTACGACGGTAGTTCTTCCCGCAAATGCCGCATCGCACCAGTGAAGTCAGTTCAGAAGTCTCTCCGCCGTTGCTGCCATACTTGGCGGCTCTGCGGGCGTTTTCACGCCTTACAGCTTCGAACACCTCATGAGGAACGATGGCTTCATGATCATCCTGAATGAAGAACTGCGGCATTTCACCTTTGTTTTTCTTAACTTCCTTTGTGATGTGATCGGTGACAAAGGATTTTTGCAGAAGAAGATCGCCGGCATATTTTTCGTTGCGAAGCATGCTTCTGATTGTTGTGCTGAACCATTCGCCTCCCAAACAGGTAGGCGCATCCTCTTCAAAGAGGATGTTGGCAATTGCCTGCTGACCGTATCCCTCAAGATACAGCTGGAAAATGCGCCTGACCAGTTCTGCTTCTTCCGGGATCATTTCGACCAATCCGTCCGCCTGATGGTAGCCGACCAAATTGAAGTGCGTGGTATAACCCTCTTCGAACTTCTTTCTGATGCGCCATTTACAGTTCTCACTGGTGGCGCGGCTTTCTTCCTGTGCCTGAGAAGCGAGGAGTGTGATCATCAGTTCGCCAGCTTCCGTCAACGTGTCGATGTTCTGCTCCTCGAAGTAAATACCGATGCCCATGCGTCTGAGGTCTCTGACCGTTGTGAGCAAGGTGACCGTGTTGCGGGCAAAGCGGCTGATGGACTTGGTGATGATCCTGTCGATCAAGCCGTTCTTGCAGTCTTGGATCAGCTGCACGAAGCGCGGGCGGTCGTCCTTTGTACCGGAATAGGCTTCATCTGCGTAGATGCCGGCGAAGACCCAATCGGGGTTGCGCTGGATGTATTCGTTGTAGTAACTGATCTGGGCGGCAAGTGAATGCTTCATTGCATCCTTATCGCACGAAACACGTGCATATGCCGCAACCCGGAGCAGTTTCCGTTCAGCCAGCTTCATCGGCTGAACCAGTTGAATGGTGCGTTCCACTCGAGATACCCCCTTTCGTAGGTGGCATATTACCGTCAGAGGGTAGCTTTATCAAGTTAATATCGCGCCAGATACTGCGGGCGGATACACCAAACTTTTCGGCAACGATTGTATCAAATTTCTCGTAGTCCTCCGCCGTGATCAGGCCCGAACCCAGCCATTGCTGGGCAATGCGCATGGTGCACTGATAATACATGAGCGCCTTATCATCAGCCATGAGCATCACCACCTTGACCATACCGATGGGCAAGATAACAGCCCCGGGAGCAGAACTTCCTCGGGCGGCTTCCATACTGCATGAAAACGCCTCCGCAGTGCTGGCACTCTACTGAGAAGAGCTTCTTTCGAGTCATCTGCTCCTGATGTGCCGCCCACCATGCAATACGGCACTTCGGAGAGCAGAAGCGCTTCTGCCTATGCCCGGGGGATTGCGCCAATGTGGCATTGCACTGTGGGCAGCGATCTGCATGAATTACCGCCTTCGGGGCAGGCACTACCTCTGTCGATATAGGGTTGCGCTTGCAGTAGGACTTAACAGTATTGACGGATATACCGAGCGCCGAAGCGATCTTGCCGAAGCTGGCACCGTTTGCCCGGAGCTTTGAGATCTGTTCTTTTTCTTGCTGGGTCACGCTTTTACTCCATTCCAGAAGGCGTATAGGACTCATGCCTTCTGGCGATAAGCGAAGAAAATCCGGGAATCGAACCCCCTCGAAGAATAAAAGAATGAGGCCACTCGTTTGAGCGGCGCCAATGTACTTAATGGATATCAATGAAATGCTTCTGGATACGCTTCAGCTGCTTACGGATCGCGGCTTCGGATACGCCTTGCTCTGCTGCAATGGCAACATTTGTCTCACCACTGGCCTTACGGACCACAAGCCGCTGCTGTTCCTTTGTCAAACGGCTCCACCGTTCATGAAATGCACGTTTGAATTCCGCCCGGCTGATTGCTTTTTCTAATATGATCGAAGGATCAGCGGCTTCATCAGCAAGATACGAGTTTCGATCTTCAGCCTCCTCAGCATCACCACTGGTATAGGCCATGTAGTGAACCGGGATGTGGTAAGATTCACGGCGATTGGCATCGAACTCGTCATCGTCAGCAGCATGTAACTGCTGGATGAGAATCTCTGTTACGCCGCCCTGTCCGGGGACGAACTCTGCAACGACGCGGTCGTATGCATCATATACTTTGTAGGTCGTGCGCGCCTTCTTGGGGGTTTTAAAGTTCCTGGCCATTTTGAGTCCTTTCCGCTGAGTGCGGAAAAGCGGAAGGACACATATGCGCCAGAAAGAGATGCACCGACCTGTAGCAAAATGAGGGTACAGGAAATAAACGGTGGGTACATCAGTGCTTCATCACCCCAGCTATGTGGGGTTGCAAGCGCTATGTATCCCGCCGCCTTAATGCGCATCTCAGGCTTTGAGATAAATATTTGCCAGCATCTGCTGACAAGAAAATCATATCTCAAAGCGGCCAGTAAGTGAATTTATCGAATTATCTATTACTAATTGAGGTAAATGTAGTTCATATTATGGATTTCCTTACGATCTTGTGCTATAATATAAATGACCTTATCTTTGAGCTTACTAACTAGGTGCAAGGTACAGAGGACGGAGGCAGTATGAACAACACGCAAGGAATGGTAGTGAACGAGAGCTTCTCATTTTCCACCTTCAAGGCTGATAGTGTTTTAGATGTAACTCACGATGCCACAGGGCAGCGTAGTGAGATTCTGCGTATAAGAGGTCTTGGTGATCAGTTAACGCGCTTCGCCTTTGCGAGTGGTGATGGTTTGGTACGTCTTGCCAACACAGGTGCTATTGAGGACGGCAACGTGATCGGTAATTTTCTGTCGCTTGTACCGGGCAGAACTGAAGATATATTCGAATTAATTAAAAAGAATGGCTTTCTGTTTCCAGTCTCGACTGCACAATATGAATCCTTCTCACCCGATATGGTGTGGAGACTTGTGGTGCGTTTTAAGGCCACCGTCCAATTAATGACAGCGTTGGACGGAAGCACCCCTGCGTGGCAAAACCTTCTGGCTCCAACACTTCTATTACTCCTGGGTGATCCCGTTATAATTCCAGCAAGGGATAGTGTTCAAGCATATGAGTCAGTTGTCAATGGCGCTATTAAGACAATAGAAAAGGCCTCCCAACTACCAGACATTGATGGTAGTGCGGAAGCCTATCGGAAAAATACATATACGATTTTGGATCGGGTTTACGGGCCTACTTTTGAACTGGATTCAGAAATTTATGAAGATATTTCGTCTGGCTCTGCGGTGGAGTTTTCCCGTAGTGGTTGTAACGATTTGCGTTTTCGGAACATAGTAAGAACGTACAGAATCGCCCTGAATCTACCAGAGGAAGAGCGGCTCATTATCGACTTCTTATTTCACTTCATGATGGATGTCGGCATATTGGCTTCCGCCGACTACATAAACGGTCTCGATTTTTATGAATCTCCTAACTTCGCAGGTATGACCGCCCAGTTGTCAGCAGCCCTCGAATCAGTTGCACGTGTCGTAGTCCGAGAAGAGATCAACCACAACATAAAGCATATCAGCCCTAAATACGATACGGACAAAATGGCGCCTTCATGGGAAGTACCAGATCTGCTTTCTGCAATGTATTTTTCTCTTTTCTTTATGCGCCCCGGCGTTGAGGTGTATAGGGAGTGTGCCAATCCTAATTGTAATGTTCACTTCTTGGTCAAGACAACTGCGACGCGAAATAAATACTGCTGCCCGGCATGCGCCAATGCAACTGCCCAGAGAAACCATCGCCGCCGCAAATCGCAACGAACATAAGAAATAGCCCTCTGCACCCCAATTGGAGCAGAGGGCTATTATTAGTTCGCAGCTTCGGGCAAACCACCGTTTTCTGCAAGTGCTGCTTCGATGGTCTCCGCCATGCGAAGTATCTTATTCTCGTGTGTGCCCATGTAATGATACATCAAATACCGAACATCGACCACGATTCCTTGTACACGCTCGTATGCTTTATCGTTGCCTTTCCAATCGCCGCTTGCTTCGCCGATATTGCCAAAGACTGTCGTGAGCCCGAATGGGTTCTTTTCTCGGCTATATGGCATCAAGAAAGCATTATAGACGGGCACAGTACCACCGTACTGCCTGATAAAGCGTTCTTGCGTTGCAATGTATTCACCGTAGGTGATCTGCTTGTTGATAGAAGTAGATTCAGGCAAGTGCTGGGGATTGCCTGTAATACCGTAACGGTAGTACTTGGCATCGAGGACATAGATTTTGTTGTTGCACAACATAATCGTATCCGGCTCCAAGGCGTAGTTATCACGCTGTCTACCGCCGCGGAGCTTCCATCTGGTCCGGGGGAAGTATTTCTCCTTATCGCGGACACCGAAAACTCGATCAATCAGCTTCTCCCATACGTACTCAAAACTATCCGTACCAAAGTAGAACTGTTTCTGGCCGGTCTGTTCATCAATGTAATTCAGCATAGAAATCATCGCACTGAACAGGCGCTTGTCCTTATCGTTATTGGTCTTTGCCAGTTTATCATTAAGGACACTCAAAAACATCTTGGTGTTCTTTTCGATAGTTGGGCGCGGTGGCACATCAGATGTAAACAGCCAACCCAGCTTTTGAAAGCTCTCATATACGCAGTATTTATGAATCTGCGTAATCAGGTTGTTGTCGTTCGGTGAGTTGTGCCTGACTGTGTATTGAGTAAAAACAGGAGAACCATTTGGCTGAAACAACGGGCGCTGCTTGCGCAGCGTCTGCGGCCAGTCAATTTTGCCACGATCACTTGTTTTGAAGGTTGGTTCTTTTTCCGTATAATACGCATTCTGCTCAAGGTAGTAGTTGATGACAGTCATATATGCGTTTATCGGAAAATCAACTGACTGTGGAGCTTCAAACTTCTGCATAGCCAGAAGCATGTCTGAGCGATTTGTGAACTCGGCAAGCACGGCGATCAGATGAATGATATCGCGTCTGATTTCCTCATCTGTCTCCGGTAGCTTATACCCAACGGGGAAGTAGACCATGGCGTTTTCGGAATCAGCCTTAACACCAACAAATCTGTCGCCTTCATCGTTCTTATTCACATGACACCGTTTTAGCAGTTCAGGACTGATTTCCAATGACCGTCACCACCTTACTGAATGGTAGTTCCGTCGGCCTGATCCACAATTGCGTTGAACATACCTTCTTTGAAAATGCGGAAGCGATCATTACCCCGGCGATCCATGAACTCGCGGATCAGCTGTTCAAGGCTAATGAAAGAGTTCGTTTCGAACACATTTTCCCGGTTGAACTTAAAGGCATCATCCCACAGATACTTGATGACCTTTTCAGCGAAGCGACGATTATCACGACGAGCACGAATGCGTACAGCTTCAGCAGCGTTGTCATCATCTTCTTTGGCGTTGAATACGAGATCAGCTGCAGTGATGAAGAAGGCTCCGAGACGCTTATCTTCGGAAGAGGTCATGCGCACGTTACTCTTGAGGATTTCACGATTAATGGCTTCACAGAACTGGCGCCAAGAGACATCGGTATCAAGAATATGATTATCCGCAAAACGATGACCTTCGAAGGTATTCTCAATCAGGCGCATATTCCAGCGGCGCTGGAAGGCTGTATCCAGAGTGAAAACATTCTGGTCAGAAGTATTCATCGTACCGATGATGGACATGTTCGACGGAATCCGTACCAAGCGATCAGGATCGCCATATACTATCGAAGCGACATTTTCATTGGTAATGCCGTATTCACTGGTCCCGACAGGGTAACCACTTGCATCAGGCTCTGCCTTTCGATCAAGAAGTTGGAATACCTCACCAAAGATAGCAGGAGCATTACCGCGGTTGATTTCCTCAATAATCAGAAAGTATTCTACTTCTGGATGCTCATATGCTTTCTTCAGCAGTTTTGTGAATGGACCCGGAACGAACCTATAACTGACGGATCCATCTTCTACCTTGGGCATGATCTGACCCACGAAATCAGAATAAGTATAGTCCGGGTGGAAAACAAGACGTTCCATTCTAGTTTCGTCAGAACAATATTCGCGTGCAATCGTCCAGCTCTTACCTGCACCAGGAACACCATAGAGGAGGGTGTTGGTTCCTCCTGGAATTCTAATACTCTCTGGATCATCAACAGTAAGCCCCTCAACCTCGGCATCAACATCATCAAGGCCAATGACTTTTGTCGCTGACAAACGAAGAAAAGTATCTACTCGTTTTTGATAGTTTGCCAATGCATCATTTGAACACGCATTTCTAACAACTCCAGCTGAATAGGCCAGATAAGGATTCATTCCGTCAGAAAGCGCAGACTTAAGGATTCGCAGTGACCCCTTTGCTTCTTTGTCACCGTTGATATCGACGGTCTGAGATGTTTCGAGGATCTTTTCATAGATGCTGTTCTGATTAAATACCTTATCCTGCTGGTCATCAGTCAATTTGAAGAGGGCATTTTCAGAAAGCGCCGTCAGTACTCTCAAAATATTTTCTTCAAATTCAGGAATATAGGTGACATTAACCCCCACCCAAGCAAGTAATACTTTCAGATATTCATCAGCATTGCCAGCAATAACACCGTGAATAATATCTGCATTTACTGTGTACGCAACGTATTTGGGGAAACGCTTTCCACCGGTCCTTTCAGCACTAGCAGGTTTTGTTTCGTCCAGAAAATAAACCCGCGCCAGCTTCCATACTAACTCAAAAGCAACAATTAATGCTTCCAGCTGTGATTTTAAGAGCTGATTATCATTTATAGCATTGCGTAACGTTTCCTGGCTAATCTGCTCTCCTTGGCAAATATACAGAACTTTATTATATATTGCTTCAAAGGCATCATCAGAGATTCGCAGTTCATCTCCATTTGGAGAAGAGTATTGTACGACATGAGGACAATCTTTCGCTTCAAATAAGAGAAGCAGGAGACCAAGCGTTGCTTTTACATGCGGTAGTGATGACTTAATGCCAAGTTTAAGATCTAATTCATCATATATTCTTATGTTATCAGGTCTGTCCATTCTTTGAACCCTCCTCAATATCGCTCATAATAACCGAAGCTACTGCTTTGGCCAGAAGAGGCGGAACCGCGTTGCCTACTTGTTTCATTTGAGAACTCTTGTTCCCGGTAAAAACAAAGTTATCGGGGAAAGATTGTATACGAGCCGCTTCCCTAACTGTGATGGCTCTGTTCAAATACGGATGAGTAAACTTTCCGGAAGAAGGTGTATCAAACCTCGTGGTTATTGTAACAGAGATTTCATCCTTTCGCATGCGAGTCCAAGTGCCACTATAAATTGATTTTGTCAGGTGTTCTGCAGGTAAAACTTCACGACCCGCATTAGGAGGAATCATTGCAAGGCGTTCGAGTGCCAATTCAGAGTGCTTTGTCGCAATATGGTTACTCAATACCTTTGTTTCACCTCGTAACTGTTTCTGGTAGTCGCTCTGTGGCGGATACAGATAGTCTTGTGTTTCGGCTCCTTCACCCGACTCGAGGAACGCAAGATCACTGATAGCATCCCAAATTGTCGTTGTTGTCTCAAGTACTTTGGGTAAGGCAGGAGCAGCTGCGCCCCGTTTCCCGATAATTACAGCTCGTCGCCTATTTTGTGGAACACCGTAGTCCGATGCATTTAACACACCCAATGTCAAACAGTAACCCATCTCGTTGAACAGCTTTTCAATTTCATGTCTAAAAAAGCCACTCTCAGCAGTAAGAAGGTTCGGAACATTTTCCATCACAAAATATCGTGGCTGAACCAATTCGACAACTTTCACATAATACTTGAAAAGAAAATTCCGTTCATCATGTATCGTTTTACGTTGCCCCTTTTGCGAGAAACCTTGACAGGGAGGGCCACCAATCACAACATCGATTTGGCCAGTATAAGGTCCAAAGGTACTCGTCAGATCTAGACTGGTTATATCACCAACAATCATTTTTGTATTTTTATGATTAGCACTATATGCAGACGCGATGGATTCATCGTATTCGTTAGCGAGAACAACATCAAAGCCCTGCATCTCAAACCCAAGAGAAAGGCCACCAACGCCTGCAAACAAATCAATCACTTTGGGCTTCATATTGCTGTCTCCTTTATGCGTTGCTCTGCTGCTTTATAGTATCCTTCATCTAGTTCAATACCAATGAAGTTACGGTCTTCAAGTTTTGCTGCGACACCTGTTGTTCCGCTTCCCATGAAAGGATCAAGAATACAATCTCCTTGATTTGTCAAAACGGTTATAAAATGTTGCATCAAAACTACTGGTTTTTGCGTAGGATGTTTGCCGTATTTCCGTTCACCTGCTGGTGTTACAGATGTTTCAATAAAATCGTGAATTGCTGCACCGTTGTTATTAAATGTTCCAGTTCTTGCCTTATAAACGAAGTAAACCCATGCCTCTGTTGAATTAATAAAATGGAGGTTCATGTTGCGGGGCATTGGGTTCTTCTTATGCCAGATACCGGTTGTTTTGTAATAAAAGCCGTGTTTTTGCGCAAGATGAAGTATTGTTTCTACTTTTATAATAGCCATGAAGACAATCAGAGAGCCGCCTTTTTTCATAGTGCGAGCCGCAGCAGAAAAAAATGAATCCATTGATTCTGTCCATGCGTTGAAATCCATGTTATCCCAACCAGCGGCTCCAAAATAATTGTCGCGCATCTTACTTAGGTTAGTATCGCGATCCTTCATAAAATTGCCGAGATTATATGGTGGATCAGTCAAGATTAGATTAACTGAAGCATCGGGTACCTTTTTCATTGCTTCGATGCAATCAGCATTATACAGAACAATGCTAGCCATAGGTTTGTGACTCCCTTGCTATTTGATACTTAGTATTCGTTAATGTCCACGCCCTCCGCAAACATACGTTGATAGCGTTCATATGAGATGATTACAGCGATGGGCTTACCATTTTTCTGTATAAAGGCTGTTTTATCATCTTCAACAAGATTGCGAATGATTTTTGAAGACTGCCCACGATTGAATTCACCAATATTGACGTGGTCAATTGGGGCTTTCTGCTTCTTATTATCCATTCAAATCCCTCCTAGGTAGGCACTCGGTTAAGTATAGCATAAAATAGTTGAAATTGCAATGTGTATTCACAGTATAATAACACATGCGTATTACAACTCGAAAAGTAATTACAATGCTAATGCATATAGAAGCTCTTGCGAAATTACCGCACATCCTGTACAATATGTATATTAAAGAATTTCAGAGGAGTGAGTTTCGTGAGCACGAGACTAAATCCAATTACTTCCATTCTGTCAAATGGTAGCTTTAACTGCATTTCAGCTTATTTTCTGGGTGCAATTCTCGCTGGGGATGAGTCATATCGGCTGTATTCGTCGCACAAACGGATTTGGCTTGCTGTCGTTAAGCATAATATTGGTTACTGCACAGCCGAACAGCTAGATGCTCATAAAAATGCTCTTGTAGAACTCGCTGCAACAACTAGTGGAAGGCTTTACAACAAGTCTGATCTTACGTCACGGAACTGGTTTACGCCTAACAAGCAAGGCTTTGCAATTGGTTTTGAAAGCGACGACACGATCACCTCTGACGACATCTGTGATTATGCAGAAAACCTCCTACTAAGCCTATCTTACGATGAGAAACTGTGCATCATCCGAGGCGCTTTTGACGGACGTTCCTCTATTGATGTCAATAGGGCAACAAATGATTTGCGTTACGTCGTTCTTGACTGTGGCAACAATCGTGCGATGGATATCTTGGCCAAACTCCTGAGCAACGCAGGAATTCGTTATAATTGCAATTACGCACGAGAACGTTTAGAGGGTGGAGAACCCAGAAAACCACAACTTCGAGTGACAGCAGCAAGTGGTGCTTTGTTTGCTCAGAAAATTGGTTATATTTCTCCAGCACGTATGGCTATTCTGCAAAGCGTCTTTGGGGACAGCTATGCGCAACAGGACGCAACGGAGATACTCACAGGGCTGAAGCTCCTTGTGCGTAGTAGTTCAACTATAAGTAAACATGCGCAACAAATCGAACCCCGTCAGCAAACACCTTTACAAGTCTCAACTGTTGCATCAAATCACCCAGTTGGGGTTTCTGCACCTACCCCCAGATTAACGGTCATTCCTGTAAACACACCCGTTATTGTACCGGGGGATAAAGTGATACACAAAGCATTTGGAAGCGGAACTGTAATCAGAATTGAAGACAATAGCTATCTGGAGATTGACTTTTCTGGTACGATTCGCAAATTCCAGCATCCGCAGGCATTTACTTCTGGTTTCTTGAAAATAGAAGAATAAACTGCACCCAATAACAAAATAAAAGGGCTATTCGCAAAACGAAAGCCCTAATGTCAAAACGAAAGCCTGAGCAATCGTTTTGTTATGCACCCAAAGAGGAAGGTGGGTGCATTTTGTCCAAGCGGTTTTCAGGCGGAATTTTGCCCCGGGGGTGGCGGCGAAGGAAGAAGAAGTGAATTATTCATATTTCCGGGTGCATTAGCCGTTTCGCATTAGGATTCTGCAAGAATACAAAGAAAAGGACTGAAACCTTGTATCAAAGTTTCAGTCCTTTTATGGTGGAGGTGAGGAGAATCGAACTCCTGTCCGAAAAAGCGACAGCCGAGCTTTCTCCGAGCGCAGTTCGCGTTTTAACATTCCCTCTTCCCAGCGCCCACGAACGGGCTCAGGGATTCAGTAGCTTCATAATGTGTTCATGCTGCAAAGCTTAGGCAGGAACATGGCCCGCTAAATGACGCCGGATTCCGATGCAGCGGGATCATCGGGCCGACGCGCAGCCTAATTAGGCCGCGAGGCAATAATCGTTATTGTCAGTTCATTTTTAATTTCCCGATTTTTACGTGGCTCGGGGCCACGGCTCGCTTACCTGACCGCCCACAATCCCGTCGAAACCAGTACACCCCCATACAAATCGGCGCAAACGCGCTCAATCGTCCCCGCGGTTCTTCGAGCGCAGGGCGCGCTGAATGTCGCGCTGCGCATCCTTGGCCGCCATGTCGTCGCGCTTGTCGTGCAGCTTTTTGCCCTTGCAAAGCCCCAGCTCCATTTTGAAGCGCCCGTCCTTCAAATACACCTGAAGCGGGATGAGCGAATAGCCCATCTTGCCGACCTCCTGCGCGAGATGACGAATCTGGCTCTTGTGCAGCAGCAGCTTCTTTTGCCGAAGCGGGTCGGTGTTGAAGATGTTGCCCTGCTCGTAGGGGCTGATGTGCATGCCGCAGACGAGCACCTCGCCGTCCTTGACGATGGCGAAGCTCTCCTTGAGGTTCATCCGCCCCTGACGCATGCTCTTGACCTCGGTGCCCTTGAGCTCCATGCCGCATTCCAGCCGCTCTTCGACGAAGTAATCGTGGAACGCTTTTTTGTTCTGTGCCATCGGCTTGATGCCCTTTGCGCGCGCCATGCGACTCCCTCCCTCGAAAAAAAGCTCGACCATAGTATAGCACAGAGCCGGAAAATTGGCAAGCGTTTGCGTCAGGCGTCTTGACGCGCGCATCTTTTTCGGGGTATAATAAAGAAAAGTAAGAAATGTAAGGAGGAGTGTGCGTGGAGTTAGCGAAAATCACCAGCAAGGGTCAGCTTACGCTTCCTGTTTCACTTCGCAGAAAATTCGGAATCGAAACGGGCGATCAGTTGCTTTTTTATGAGTGCGACGGACGCATTATCCTTGCGCCGGTAACGCCCGCGACGCTGGCGGATGCGCAGGAGGCTGCGGCCAGACAACATATCTACACGCTGGATGAAATCCGGAAAATAACGGTTCCGATCGCGGAACGCTATCGGCTGAAAAAGCTGTCTCTTTTTGGCTCTTATGCGAGGGGCGAGGCTTCTGAAAGCAGCGATATCGACTTTTACGCGGAGTTCCCCGAGGCGTTTGGCCTGTTTCGACTGGGAAATCTCCAGAACGATTTGGAGGATGCCCTTCGCAAAAAGGTCGATATCGTTACGGAAGGAATGTTGAAAGATTCTCTTTCCGATGGATTTGCTCAAAATATTCGAGAAGATGAGGTGCTTCTGTATGGCGATGGCCGGTGAGGCGCAGAGAGATCGGGATCTTTTGCTGCATATAAAACGCTATTGTGACGACGCGCTGGATGCGGCGCAGCAGGTAGGAAGTGAAGCGGAATTCCTGAAGAACCGTCTGTATCAGCACGCAATAGCCATGTGCGTGTTGGAAATTGGCGAACTGTCCAAGCATCTGTCCGCGGGATTTCTCCGCGCAAACGAGGAGATTCCGTGGCGGGCAATTTGCCGGATGCGAGATATGTACGCGCATCATTATCACAGAACGGATCCCCAACAGTTATGGATGACGGTCAGGATGGATTTGCCGATACTCAAATCATTCTGCGATCAGCGACTTGATGAATTTGATTAAGGAGGCCATCCCTTTATGACCATTCTGCTTCTGGGCGACCTGACGGGTCGCAGCCGCGTCGCTCTGCGCATGCTCACGGGCGAGCTGGAAAACCGCGGCCACGAGGTTCTGGCGCTTCCGACGGCGCTGATTTCCAACACGCTCAATCTGGGCAGGGCGGCGATGGCGGATACGACCGATTATCTGCTCGAGGCGCTGGAAACGTGGGAGGCGCTCGGCCTCTCGTATGATCTGCTCTACATCGGCTATGTGACCGGGCTGGCGCAGGCGGAAAAGCTCTGCCGGGTGGCGGATGCGGCGCGCGCGCGCGGCGTGCCCGTCGTGGTCGATCCGATTCTGGGGGATCACGGCAGGCGCTACAACAGCGTGAGCGTGGAACAGGCCGAGGCGATGGCGCGGCTCATTCGCCATGCCGATATCATCACGCCGAATTTGACGGAGGCCTGCCTGATGGCGGGGCAGCCGTATGAAAACGCCGATGTCGATGCGCTGCTCGATGCGCTCGGCGGGGCGCAGACGAGCGTGCTGGTGACCAGCGCGGGCGATGCGGTGGCGGGGAAGGACGCGCGCACGGGCAGGCGCTTTCGCGTTCCGTTCCGGCGGATTCCCGGCGAGCACTGGGGCACGGGCGACCGCTTCTGCGCGCTGCTGCTGGATGCGCTGGCCAGCGGGCTTCCGCTCGAACAGGCGGCCAGGCGCGCCAGCGACGGGGTGTATGAAGCCCTTTTGAACGGCTGAGCGCTGAAAAAACGAAAAATCCCTCAAATCCTATTGACGAAGTATGATATGAGTGCTATACTGGGTGCATCGAGTGAGAACTGGAGGGACTGTGCATGATGATTTCAACCAAGGGTCGGTATGCTCTGCGCATCATGGTCGATGTGGCGCAGCACGACGGCGAAATGCCGGTGAGCGTGCGCGAAATCGCCCAGCGGCAGGATATATCCGGGAAATACATGGAGCAGATCATCAGCGTGCTGACCCGGAGCGGCCTTCTGCGCAGCATTCGCGGCGCGCAGGGCGGCTATCACCTGGCCAAGAGCCCCGAGCAGATCACCGTCGGCATGATCCTGCGCGCGACGGAGGGCGATCTCGCCCCGGCCGAGTGCGTTTCCGTGGATGGACACGCCTGCACGCGAAGCGGCGTCTGCCCGTCCCATGCCGTGTTTTCCAAGGTATACAGCGCCATCAACAGCGTTATTGACGGCGTGACCCTGTGCGATCTCATCCCGGAGGGCGAAAGCGTTTCGGCGGGGCACACGGGCGCATGCCTGTAACGCCCGAATCGACGCATGGAATGAATGACAATATAGATGGGAGAGAATTTTTCGTGATCTATATGGATAACGCCGCGACAACGCGGCTCAGCGGCAGGGCACTTGAGGCCATGATGCCGTATCTGACGGAGCAATATGCCAACCCGGCCGGTACATACAGCTTTACCCACGCCAGCAACGCGGCGATGGAGAAGGCGCGCAAGCAGGTCGCCGACGTGATCGGTGCGACGAGCGCGGAGATTTTCTTCACCAGCGGCGGCACGGAGAGCGACAACTGGGCGCTCAAGGGCACGATGCGCGCCAACGAGAAAAAGGGGCGTCACCTGATTATCTCGGCGATTGAGCATCACGCCATCCTGCACAGCGCCAAGGCGCTCGAACGCGAGGGCTTTGAGGTGACCGTTCTGCCGGTCGATGCGGATGGCGTCGTTGCGCCGGAAGCGGTCGAGGCCGCGATTCGCCCGGATACCGTGCTCGTCTCCATCATGGCGGCGAACAACGAAATCGGCACGATCGAGCCGCTGGAGGCCATCGGCGCGGTCTGCAAGCGCCACGGCGTGATCTTCCACACCGACGCGGTGCAGGCCTTCGGCCACATCCCGCTCAATGTCGAGCAGATGCATATCGATCTGCTTTCCGTCAGCGCGCATAAGTTCCATGGCCCGAAGGGCGTGGGCTTCCTCTACATCCGCAAGGGCGTGAAGCTCGTGCCGTTTATGGATGGCGGCGCGCAGGAGAAGAACCGCCGCGCGGGCACGAGCAACGTGCCGGGCATCGTGGGCATGGGCGAGGCGGCGCAGCTGGCCGCGGAGAACATGGAAACCGCGATGACGAAGGTCGCCGCGGTGCGCGATCACCTGATCGCCCGCATCGAGGCGGAAATCCCCTACGCGAAGCTGAACGGCCATCGCACCAACCGCCTGCCGGGCAACGTCAACTTCTGCTTCCGCTTCATCGAGGGCGAGAGCATGCTGATGCTGCTCGATGCGCAGGGCGTCTGCGCGTCCAGCGGTTCGGCCTGCACCAGCGGCTCGCTGGATCCGTCGCACGTGCTGCTGGCCATCGGCTGCCCGCACGAGATCGCGCACGGTTCGCTGCGCCTGTCCCTCAGCGAGGAGACGACGATGGCGGATGCGGATTTCGTCGTCGATCAGCTCAAGGAGATCATCCCGCGCCTGCGGAGCATGTCCCCGCTCTACGCGGATTTCATCGCGAAGAAGTAAGTTCAGAGGAGTAATGAGATTATGTATACCGAAAAAGTGATGGATCATTTCATGCACCCGCGCAATGTGGGCGAGATTGATAACGCCAGCGGCGTGGGCACGGTCGGCAACGCCAAGTGCGGTGATATCATGCGCATCTTCCTGGATATCGACGAGAACCAGATCGTGCGCGACGCGAAGTTCAAGACCTTCGGCTGCGGCGCGGCCATCGCGACCAGTTCCATGGCGACCGAGATGATTATCGGCAAGTCGGTGCAGGAGGCGCTGGAGGTCACCAACAAGGCGGTGATGGAGGCGCTGGGCGGTCTGCCGCCGGTCAAGGTGCATTGCTCGCTGCTGGCCGAGCAGGCGGTTCATGCCGCGCTGTGGGATTACGCGCAGAAGAACCACATCACCATCGAAGGGCTCAAGCCGCCGGTCAACGACGTGGACGAGCTCGAGGAAGCACATAAGGACGAGGCGTAAGCGCCTATTGCGTTAAACAAAAAGAGGGTCGCTCCTTTCGGGGAAAGCGATCCTCTTTTGATTGGCCGAAAAATGCGTGAAAGCGCGCTCAGCCCGCCGCGCCTTCCGCCGGAAGCGCCGTTTCGACGGGGGAATCCGTTTCGGTAGGCGCTTCTGTTTCAGCGGGCGCTTCCGTCTCGACGGGGATATCCGGCGAGGCGGTCGGCTCGTCTGTAGGGATAGCCGTGTGCTCGGGCGAAGCCGTGTGCTCGGGCGAAGCCGTGTGCTCGGGCGAAGCCGTGTGCTCGGGCGAAGCCGTGTGCTCGGGCGAA
>ENA-ORTY01000705-ORTY01000705.1-human-gut-metagenome-genome-assembly--contig:-NODE-705-length-42318-cov-4.415257_pt1 | contig 42318 bp, 35 predicted proteins | sample MGYA00241917_ERZ509198 | MGnify/ENA primary metagenome ERZ509198 (study PRJEB26280, sample SAMEA2338857) | human gut metagenome | biome: human gut; feature: human-associated habitat; material: faeces...
TGAAAATCCGGTGGGTGTGCTGACGAACAATCCACCTTTTGAACAGCAGATGTTTCAGTTGAATAATTACATGCATCTGTCACCGAGACAGCCGGAAAATCATTTTTCAGAGAAGCTGAATCTGACAGCATACAGCCGGGGAATGGGAGCAATGGGACTTCCGGGAGATTTGTCATCGGCATCCCGTTTTGCGAAAGTTGCATTTACAAAAATGAATGCAAAATCAGGAGATTCAGAACTGGAAAGCATCAGCCAGTTTTTCCATATTTTAGGTTCGGTGGATCAGCAGAGAGGCTGCTGTGAAGTGGCAGACGGAAAGTATGAGATTACCTTGTATACTTCCTGCTGTAATGCATCGAAGGGAATCTACTATTATACAACCTATGAGAATCATCAGATCACTGCTGTGGATCTGTACCGGGAGGAACTTGACGGAACAAAACTTTTCAGATATCCGCTGATCACGGGGGAACAGATCCGCTGGCAGAATTAATATAGAAGAACAGAGAACGAAAAAAAGAAGACGAAAAGAAGTAAAAGAGAAGACAGAAAAAGAGAAGACAGAAAAAGATAGCAAGAGGACAACAGGATGGATTTTTCAAGACTTGAGAAGAGTATTATGGATGTGATAAAGGAGGAGCAGGCAAAGCTTGGCTACAGAAAGGAAAAGATACGGCTTTATTATCCGCTCAGTTCCCTGAACCATTTCTTTCAGGTAGAGGGAGATGTGACCGGGATGCTGGAAAAGCTGAACTGGTTTTCGGAGTATACAAAGCAGAGACTGGGACAGGTGGAAGTGACCAATGAGGGAGAGCGGTTCTGCTTTCATATCCCGGAAGAGGGCGTGGAGTATGTGCATGAGCAGATGAAAGAAAATGAGTTTATCAAAGAGCTGATCGGACTGTTGCAGAAGCATGACTGTACGATGGAGGAAATCTTTGATCTGTTCCGTTCCCATTCGGAAAAGGTGGAGATCCATGAGATGGACAACGGAGAATTTGACTACAGAGTCAGCTTTGCAGATGATCCGGAAGATTCCTATATTTACTGCTTTAAAGATGAAGGCTGTCATATCATCTATCATCGTTTCCTGCCGGAAGATTATGCAGATTTTGCATTTTAAAATGGATCAGGCAGTTTGGAAAAATAAAATGGAATCAGGAGAACAGGACGAAATCAGGAGGAACGGATGAAATTAACGATTCTTGGAACGGGAAATGCCACAGTCACGGAGTGCTATAATACGTGTTTTGTCATCAGTAATAAGGAAAACCATTTTATGATTGATGGTGGAGGCGGAAATATGATCCTGCATCAGTTGAAGTCTGCCGGGTTTGACTGGAAAGAGATGAGGGATATTTTTGTTACCCATAAGCATATCGATCATCTGTTGGGAATTATATGGATGATGCGGATGATCCTTCAGAATATGAACCGGGGAACTTATGATGGCGAGGCGACAATCTACGGACATGAAGAGGTGATCGCAATTCTTGAGAAGATCGCCGGAGAAGTTTTGTCTGAAAAAGAGACGAAAAATTTAGGAAAAAGGCTTCATATGGTTGTGGTAGAGGATGGAGAAGAAAGAGAGATCATAGGGAAACCGGTGACATTTTTTGATATCCATTCCACAAAAGCGAAGCAGTTTGGATTTTCCATGGAACTTGAACCGGGGAAAAAGCTGACCTGCTGCGGTGATGAACCGTATAATGAAGCGGAAAAGGTGTATGCACAGAACAGTCAGTGGCTTCTGCATGAAGCATTCTGTCTGTTTGGTGAGGCAGATCAGTTTAAACCATACGAAAAGCATCATTCCACGGTGAAGGATGCATGCGAGCTGGGAGAAAGACTGAATGTAGAGAATTTGATCCTTTATCATACCGAGGATAAAAATATTCTGAAAAGACAGGAAATGTATCTGGCAGAAGGCAGGAAATTTTATCATGGAAATCTGTATGTGCCAGAAGATCTGGATGTGATAGAGTTATGATGGAAGTCGTGACAGGGGGCAGCGGCAGTGGAAAATCTGCCTATGCAGAACAGAAGATCTGCGGATTGCAGCAGGGGACAGGAAGGCTTTACTATATTGCGACCATGTATCCCTATGGAAGTGAAACGGAACGCAAGATTGAGAGACACCGCTGGATGCGGGGCGGAAAAGGATTCAGGACACTGGAATGGTATACCGGTCTGTCAGAGTGCATAGAAAAGGAATTTTCCGGACAGGAAGGAGCAGAAAGACTAAGTGAAAGTGCGATCCTGCTGGAATGTATGTCCAATCTGGTGGCGAATGAACTCTATATGGAGCAGGGGGCGGGAAAGGATACTGTCCGCTCTGTGACCGAAGGAATCAGGCGGTTGAAGGAGCAGAGCAGAAACCTGGTCATTGTCACAAATGAGGTTTTTTCAGAATCCGTTCCTGATTCCGTGGAAATGAAAAACTATAAGAAAGTTCTTGGTGAGATTAACCGGAATCTTGCCGGGATGGCAGATCAGGTGACAGAGGTTGTCTATGGGATTCCATGGATCTGGAAGAAAGATGCCGGCTGTATACCGGGAAGACTGGTGGAATCTGCTGTGGATCATCATAAGGAAAATACTATGAAAAATTATGAAAAAACCGGAAAGGATCCGGAAAGGAAGAACGTTCATCTGATTATTGGCGGGGCATTCCAGGGGAAATTGCAGTACGCAGAAACGTTATATTCAAAGATCTGCTGGTATGATGGAGCAGAATGTCAGCCGGAGCAGCTTGAAAAGGAGCTGACGGAAATTGACGGGATTGTCCATTTTGAGCAGTTAGTCCGTCGGTGGATGGAAGATGGGCGTGAGACGGAGGAACTGACCGGACTGCTGATGAACAGAAGAAAAGGGCTGGTTCTGATCAGCGATGAGATCGGATATGGATTAGTCCCTGTGGATGCATTTGAGCGGAAATACAGAGAGGCTCATGGAAGGCTTATGACAGACCTTGCGGCACAGGCACAGCGGGTAGACCGTGTAGTCTGCGGGATCGGAACAAGACTCCGGTAGAGAAAGAAACGCAGGCAGGAATATGCCTGAAAAAAGACTACTAACGCAGGCAATAAGAAGTGGGAAGAAGGAAAAAGGTGATTCGGAAAATGAAAATGTTGACGGAAATTGAAAAAGTCCTGCCATCAGAAATTGAGAAACGCAGTTTTGAAATCATTACGGAAGAACTGGGAGATAAGAAACTTGTTCCCGGGACAGAACTGATCGTAAAACGCTGCATTCATACCAGTGCGGATTTTGATTATGCGGAGAACCTGGTTTTCTCTGAGGGGGCAGTAGAGCATGCGATGGATGCAATCCGAAGAGGAACACCGATCGTGACAGATACGCAGATGGGAAAGGCCGGGATCAATAAAAGAAAACTTGCAGAGTTTGGCAGTGAAGTGTACTGCTTTATGTCGGATGAAGATGTAGCGGCAGCAGCAAAGGCAAATGGTACGACCAGGGCGGCAGCAAGTATGGACAAGGCAGCGGCACTTGGCCGGGATGTGATCTTTGCAGTCGGAAATGCACCGACAGCACTGGTTCGTCTGTATGAGCTTATAAAAGAGGGGAAGATCCGGCCAGAACTGATCATTGCAGTACCGGTAGGATTTGTGAATGTAGTTCAGTCGAAAGAACTGATCCTGAGCCTGAAAGAGACTCCGTCGATCGTTGCACGGGGAAGAAAAGGTGGCAGCAATATCGCGGCATGTATCTGCAATGCCCTGCTTTATCAGATGTAGAGGGTGACAAGTGCAGAGCAGGAACAGATAGAAAGCAGATCTGCTGAAAAAATCTGAAAACAGAAAATAAAAGTTTTGAATGATATTATAGAAAATATTTATAACAAATTACCGGTCGGACAAAGGCTTGTGGACACTGTGCAAGACATTGAGATACCGAATGGTATCAGCCAATGCAGTAGTGGTTGAAGCAAGAATCCCCCCTGCTTTAGCTGTGGGGAGTGTCAAGCAGTCCGGTAAGGACAAATTCACGGAAATGATGTGCTGCGGGTGAAAGTTCATGTCTGCGGCTTGTAACCATATAGATATCTCTCTGGCACTCAGGATAAGAAATCTGCAGGATACGGACATTCAGTCTGAGCAGAAGCTCCATATAGGGAACGAGGGCGATCCCGAATCCATGTGCAACAAGTCCGGCAATCACCTGATCCTCGTCAGTTTCATATACGATTTCCGGTTTTTGACCGATCTGCTCGAAAAGAAGATCGGTCACATAGCGGAGACCGGCACTCTGATCAAAATAAATATAAGGGTATGCAAGTGTTTCACTCAATGGAATCCGGTACTGGTCTGCCAGAGGATGTCCGTCCGGTACGATCAGGACGAGATCCTGTTTCATAACCGGTGTATAATGAAAATCGTTGCTTTCAGGCGGTTCTGATGAAAAGACAATATCATATTCTCCGGCATTCAGACTTTCAAGCAAAGCACCTGTAGAGCCGGTATGGAAACTGAACGTTGTTTCCTTGTCCGGGTTCTGCTTCAGATAACGGGAGGCAAGATCCGGGATATAATCTGTTCCCAGTGTCCGTAGAAATCCAAGACGGATCTTCCCCGCACCGGCAGCTTTACGCTTCAGGTTGGCGATCCCTTTATCGAGGATCGCAAGGGATTCAGAAGCACATCCGGCGAGATCTCTCCCACAATCGGTGAGGCTGATCGTGCGTCCATCCTTTTCAAATAATTTTACTCCCAGTTCATTTTCAAGCTGGGAAATGGCATAGCTCAGACTGGGCTGGGTGATGTTTAATTGGCGTGCGGCTTTGGTGTACTGCCTTTTTTCCGCCAGTTCAAGAAAATATCTTAGCTGATATAAGTTCATAAGCTTCTCCGTTCAGATGATTCTTCGTAATAAATGCTGTTAAAATTTTAACTCCAAAAATAGAAAATGTCTATAGAATTATAGAAGATTATTATTTGTAAAATAAAAAAGCATGTGATAGATTTACCGACGGTAAAATAAGCGAATAAAAAGGAGCGTATAAAAATGATATCAGCAGATAAGACGATATCCACAAATAAACTGATCACTACAGATCGAATGGCAGGAAAAGAAAAAAATTCCGGAAGAAACAAACTGACCGATGGAAAAGCAGAACGTGTGAAGGCAACTGCAACAGAGGCACTTCCGGTAGTCAGAGGAGAGCTGGCACTTTTAATTGTACTGGTGATCAACAGTCTTGGAGTTGTTCTGATGTTGTATTCAGGATCGGGGATTTCGGCAATTTCCAGTGTGCCGTATGCATTTTCAGAAGTTTTTTCCAAAGTTTCACTGGGAGTCTGGACAGACATTTTTCAGACAATTCTGGTCTTGAGCCTGATGATCCTCAGAAAGAAATTTGTGCCGCAGTATCTGCTGAGCTTTATTGTAGGGGCAGGATTCGGAACCGAGATCGATATCCATGAAACCTGGGTTCATACCCTGCCTGTGACACTGCCGCTCCGGTTTGTATACTTTTTTGCAGGATACCTGCTGATCAGTACAGGAATTGCCCTTTCCAACCGTTGTAAAATGCCGATCATCCCAACGGATCTTTTCCCGAGGGAACTGGCAGATATCACGAAGGCAGCGTACTCAAGGATCAAGATCAGTTATGATGTGATCTGTCTGTCCGTGACAGCATTGCTGACGTTTGTATGCCTGGGACAGATCAGAGGACTTGGAATCGGAACAGTGCTTGCGGCATTTACAATGGGAAAAGTAATTGGTAAAATAGGGGAAGGAATGGATAAAAAAGTGAGATTTGTATCGATTTTTTCAAAATAAAGAGGGAGTACGAAAGTGAATTTATGAGCAGGGAGAAACGATTGAAAGAGAGTAATTATACCCATGTGATCCACCCGTTTCCGGCACTCTATGATGCTGATTCAAAAATTCTGATCCTTGGCAGTCTTCCATCCGTAAAATCCCGCGAACAGAACTTCTTTTACGGACATCCGCAGAACAGGTTCTGGAAGATGTTGGCAGCGGTCCTGGGAGAGAAGATTCCTGAGACCATCGAAGAAAAGAAGGAACTTCTGCATCGGAATCACATTGCCCTGTGGGATACGATCTACAGTTGCGACATCATCGGTTCAAGCGACAGCAGTATTAAAAATGTAGTACCGACAGATCTGAACCGGATTCTGGAAGAGTCAGAGGTGGAAAGAATCTTCTGTAATGGGAAAGCCTCGGGAAATTATTATAAGAAATATCAGGAGAGCAGAACCGGTATCGAAGCGACAGTTCTTCCGTCGACCAGCCCGGCAAATGCAGCTTTTTCATTGGAAAAGCTGATTGAAATATGGAAATGTATCTTGTGAGAAAGAGCGAATGGTGGTATGATGGTTCTGTTCGGTCAGAAAAGACCGAGTGAAAAAGGAAGACAGAAGGGAACAAAAGAAAGTGACCTATAAAGAAGCAAGGGTATATTTGGACGAGATGTCGAAATACGGAAGTGTACTTGGCTTGGATACAATTCGAGGTCTGTTGCGTGAACTGGGGAATCCTCAGGAGAGTCTGAAGTTCATACATATTGCAGGAACGAATGGCAAGGGATCTGTGCTTGCATACACTTCAACGATTTTAAGTGAAGCAGGATACAGGATCGGGCGGTATGTTTCACCAACGGTAATCTCCTATCTGGAGCGGATTCAGATGAACGGCAGATGGATCTCGGAAGAAGAGTTTGCAGAACTGACAGAGAAAGTGAAAGAAGCTATTGCCCGGCTGAAAGCTGCGGGGGAGAATCTCCCGACAGTTTTTGAGACAGAGACGGCAATAGCTTTTTTGTATTTCAGGAAAATGAACTGTGACTTTGTTGTATTGGAGACAGGACTCGGTGGAGAACTGGATGCGACCAATATCGTGAAAAATACGGTCTGTGCTGTATTTGCAACGATCAGCAGAGATCACCTGGGGGTGATCGGCAATACGTTGGAAGAGATTGCACAGACGAAGGCCGGAATTATAAAAAATGGCTGTGCAGTCGTTTCGGCACAGCAGAAAGAAACTGTAAGTGAGATTCTGAAGAAGCGGGCAGAGGCATCTGACTGTAGCTACAGAGAGGCAGATCTGAGCCGGTTTCTTGTAGAAAAAGAAGACTATCATGGAATCCGGTTTTCTTATAAAGAATATAAGAATCTGAGAGGAAGTCTGGCAGGAGAATGTCAGATCGCAAATCTTGCAACGGCACTGGAAGTGATCCGTACGCTGAATGCACTGGGAATTTCCGTACCGGAGACGGCGGTGAGAAAAGGACTGGAAGAAACGAGATGGCCGGGCAGATTTACGTTTTTAATGGAGCATCCGGTTTTTCTGGTTGACGGGGCACATAATGAAGATGCCGCACAGAAACTTCGGATGTCCATGGAACGCTATTTTCCGGGAAGACGGCTGATCCTTATTCTAGGAGTATTTAAGGACAAGGAATATGAAAAGATCGTATCGATTCTTTGCCCGCTGGCACAGCAGGTTTATACAGTTGATCTTCCGAATGTGGAGCGTACACTGCCGGCAGAAAAGCTTGCAGAGTGTGCAAAAAAATACTGTCGGCAGACAGCGGCGGCAGGAAGAATAGAGGATGCCGTGGAAAAAGCGATGAAAGCAGCAGAAAGAGCAGGACAGAGGACGGCAGACAGTGAAGCTTCAGCAGCAGACGGAGAGCCGGTGATCCTGGCATGTGGTTCATTATCTTATCTTGGAGATGTGATCCGGCTGGTTGAAAAAAGTTACGGAACCCGGACGAGAGGTACAGGAAAGGAAGAAAAATGATAGATCATGAAAAGATAGAGCAGGCGGTAAGACTGCTGTTGGAAGGAATCGGGGAAGATGTGAACCGGGAAGGTCTGCTGGAGACACCGGATCGGATCGCAAGGATGTATGAAGAGATTTATGGCGGAATGGAAGAAGATGCGGGGATTCATCTGTCGAAGACATTTACAGTAGAAAGCAGGGAAATGGTCATCGAAAAGGATATCACTTTTTATTCTACCTGCGAACATCATCTGCTCCCGTTTTATGGAAAAGCTCATATTGCGTATATTCCGGATGGAAAGGTAGTGGGACTGAGCAAGCTGGCAAGAACGGTAGAAGTATTCGCAAGAAGACTTCAGTTGCAGGAACAACTGACCGGACAGATTGCAGATGCACTGATGGAATATATGCAGCCGAAAGGTGCATTGGTTATGATCGAGGCGGAGCATATGTGTATGACGATGCGGGGAATCAAAAAACCGGGAAGTCAGACGGTGACGCTGGCACGGAGAGGTGTTTTTGAGACAGATCCGTCGCTGGAAGAACGATTCTTCCGTATGCTGGGACGATAAAGGTGGCAGAATGAAGCAGATCAGGACAGAAAGGACCGGGATGGAACGGATCAGAATGGATCGTGTCAATGCAATTTTAAAGCATAAGACTTACAGAAAGTATTACGATCAGATTGAAAAAATTGAAAAGGACAGGATTTTCTGCCGCCATCAGATGCCTCATCTGCTGGATGTGGCGAGGATCGCTTATATCACGAATCTGGAGCGGAATCTGGGGTATGACAGGGAAGTGATCTATGCGGCTGCGATCCTGCATGATATAGGAAAATCCTTTCAGTATGAAGAGCGGATTCCGCATGAGATTGCCGGGGAAAAAGTAGCTTCAGAGATTTTGGATACCCTTCCGGAGGGACTGGCATTTTCTGCGGAAGAAAGACGCCTGATCCTGGCTGCAGTCCGGGAACACCGGAAAAAAAAAGACGGGGCAGAGCCGATCGCTGCACTTTTTTATGACAGTGACAAGCGTTCCCGTACCTGTTTTTCCTGCCCGGCAGAAAAAGAGTGCAACTGGAAGGATGAAGAGAAGAACAAGGAGATAATCATATGATCATAGGCAACAGAGAGTTTGATACAGAAAAGAATACATATATTATGGGAATCCTGAATGTGACACCGGATTCTTTTTCCGACGGTGGAAAATACAACGGAATGGAACAGGCACTGAGGCATGCACAGAAGATGATCGCAGAAGGTGCGGATCTGATCGATGTGGGTGGAGAATCGACCCGTCCGGGACATGTGCAGATTTCAGATGAAGAAGAAATCGCAAGGGTGACTCCGGTGATTGAAGCTTTGAAAAAGGAGTTTGATATTCCGATTTCGATCGACACATATAAAAGCCATGTGGCAGAAGCGGCACTTCAGGCGGGAGCAGACCTTGTAAATGATATCTGGGGCTTAAAATATGATGAAAAAATGGCAGAGGTCATTGCAAAATATCATGCTGCCTGCTGTCTGATGCACAACCGTGAAAAGGCCGAGTATGAAGAGTTTCAAAAAGATTTTATAGAAGATATGAAAGAATGTGTCCGTCTTGCAAAGGAGGCCGGAATCGCAGATGAAAAGATCATTTTAGATCCGGGTGTCGGATTTGGGAAGACGTATGAGATGAACCTGGAGATCATTGCACATCTTGAAATCCTTCAGGAACTGGGATATCCGGTTCTTCTTGGTACTTCAAGAAAGTCGGTGATCGGTCTGACGCTGGATCTTCCGGTAGATCAGAGAGAAGAGGGAACGATGGTGACAACAGTTTATGGTGTGCAGAAGGGCAGTGCGTTTGTACGGGTTCATGATGTGGAAAAAAATCTGCGTGCGATCAAAATGACGAAAGCTCTGATGAGGATGTAACTATGAAAGCAGATAAGATAAAAATACAAAACCTGGAGGTGTTTGCCAATCATGGTGTATTTCCGGAAGAAAATGTACTGGGACAGAAATTTGTCGTCAGTGCGGTGTTGTATACCGATACAAGAAAGGCGGGACAGACAGATGAACTGACTGCTTCGATCCATTATGGAGAAGTCAGTGCTTTTATAGACCGCTATCTGAAAGAACATACTTTTCAATTACTGGAGAAGGTGGCAGAGAGTCTTGCAGAAGAACTGCTTTTACAGACAAAAGGGCTTCAGAAGATCCGGCTGGAGATCAAAAAACCCTGGGCACCGGTCGGTCTGCCGCTAGAGACGGTCAGCGTGGAGATTGAAAGAGAATGGCATACGGCATATATTGCACTTGGATCCAATATCGGGGACAGTGAAGCTTATCTGAAAGAAGCCATTGACAAGCTGGATCATTTGCCGACGAGCCGGGTGGAAAAAGTTTCTTCTTTTCTTGTGACGGCACCTTACGGAGTGACAGATCAGCCGGATTTTCTGAATGGCTGTCTGAAGCTGCAGACACTTTTATATCCGGAAGAGCTGCTGCGGGAGCTGAACCGGATTGAACAGGAAGCCGGAAGAGAACGGATCATACACTGGGGACCAAGGACACTGGATCTGGATATTATTTTTTATGATGATCTGATCTGCGAGGAGGACGATCTGTGTATTCCGCATATTGAGATGCATAAGAGAAGCTTTGTACTGAAGCCGCTGGAAGAAATCGCTCCCTATAAACGGCATCCGGTCACAGGAAAGACGGTGCGGGAGATGCTGGGAGAACTGGAGAATGCCGGTCAGGAAACCGCTGATGCGTGATGACCGAGATGATAATAAACGGTTATTAGAAAAAATAAACTGTTTTTTCAGAGCGGATATGGTATGATGATTCTGTTGTCTTCTAACAGAGTAGACAAGCACCAAAAATGGAATGAAAGGGGAACAAAATGTTAGAAAAATTATTTAAACTGTCTGAGAACAAGACGGACGTGAAAACGGAAGTACTTGCCGGTGTTACTACATTTATGACGATGGCGTACATCCTGGCAGTCAATCCAAGTATTCTTTCCGCAGCAGGAATGGATTCAGGAGCAGTCTTTACAGCAACGGCACTGGCTGCTTTTGTCGGAACACTTCTGATGGCAGTATTGGCGAATTATCCGTTCGCACTTGCACCTGGAATGGGACTGAATGCATATTTTGCCTATACGGTCGTTATCGGAATGGGCTATAGCTGGCAATATGCCCTGACTGCCGTATTTGCAGAAGGAATCATCTTTATCGTACTTTCCATGACAAATGTACGTGAAGCAATTTTCAATGCGATTCCGAGAAACCTGAAGTCAGCAGTCAGTGTAGGTATCGGACTTTTCATCGCTTTCGTTGGTATGCAGAATGCTCATATTGTGATCGGTGGATCTACATTGATCGAGCTTTTTTCACTGGATGGATATAATCAGGTGAATGGAGTAGAGGCTGCTTTCAGTGATGTCGGAATTACGGTACTTCTTGCAATTATCGGAGTGATCATTACAGGAATCCTGGTTATTAAGAATGTAAAAGGAAATATTCTCTGGGGTATCCTGATTACCTGGGGACTTGGTATTATCTGCCAGTTTGCGGGACTGTATGTTCCGAATGCAGAGGTTGGCTGCTACAGCCTGCTCCCTGATTTCAGCAATGGTCTGGCAATCCCAAGCCTGTCACCGATCTTCTGCAAGCTTGATTTTAAGGGAATCTTTTCACTGGATTTCATCGTAATCTTATTTGCATTCTTGTTTGTAGATCTCTTTGATACGATCGGTACGCTGGTTGGAGTTTCTTCTAAGGCAGATATGCTGGATAAGGATGGAAAGCTTCCGCGGATCAAAGGAGCACTTCTTGCAGATGCGATCGCAACAACTGCAGGAGCAGTTCTCGGAACATCTACAACGTCAACATTCGTAGAAAGTGCATCAGGAGTATCAGAAGGAGGAAGAACCGGTCTTACATCTGTGACAACAGCAATCCTTTTCGGACTGTCACTGTTCCTGTCACCAATCTTCCTTGCAATTCCTTCTTTTGCAACAGCACCGGCACTGATCATTGTGGGTCTGTATATGCTTACGAATGTAATGAACATTGATTTCAGTGATATGTCAGAAGCAATCCCGTGCTATATCTGTATCATTGCAATGCCGTTCTTCTACAGCATTTCAGAGGGTATTTCCATGGGAATTATTGCTTATGTTGCATTCAATCTGATTACTGGAAAGGCAAAAGAGAAAAAAGTAAGTGTTCTGATGTATGTACTTGCTGTACTCTTTATTCTGAAGTATATCTTCCTGTAAAAAGAATCGGGAAGAAGAAAATCAAAAAGAGGATGTATCCCCGGAATGGCGGGGATACATCCTCTTTGTCTTTCAATCCCACAGAACGGAATGAAAGAGACTGATGCAGGTGTCAGGGCCTTGTCTTATACAGGAATAAGCCTCCGGTTCGTTGCCATGTGCAGACTAAAGCAGGGCTTCAAACGTATCATAGAAAGTCGGATAAGATACATCTACGCACTTACTGTCAAGAATCTTTGTATTGCCCTCGGCAACCAGAGCTGCGATACTGAAGGCCATGGCAATCCGGTGATCCAGCAGCGTATGGATGGAAGTTCCGTGGAGAGGATTTCCGCCGTGGATGATCATTCCGTCATCTGTCGGAGTGACATCAGCTCCCATTGCTTTCAGGTTGTCTGTTACGGTTTCGATGCGGTCGGTCTCTTTGACTTTCAGTTCTGCTGCATCTTTGATGACCGTCGTTCCTTCTGCTACGGCTGCCATGACTGCAATGACAGGAATCTCATCAATGAGTGTCGGGATGATGTCCCCTTCAATCGTTGTTCCGTGGAGTTTACTGGTGCGGACGAGGATATCAGCGATCTTTTCTCCCCCTTCGGTTCTTTCATTTAATAAAGTGATATCACCACCCATGTCTTCGCATACTTTCAGGATTCCGGCACGGGTCGGATTGATGCCTGTATTTTCAATCAGGATTTCTGAATCCGGTACGATGAGTCCGGCCGCAATAAAGTATGCAGCAGAAGAAATATCTCCCGGAACGGTGATCTTCTGTCCGTACAGATCCGTACATGGACGGATGGAGGCGGTTGCCTTTGTACTTCCGATCTCATAAGTAGAGCGGATGTCAGCACCAAATTCCCGGAGCATCAGTTCGGTATGGTTTCGGGAAAGACTTGGCTCTGTGACAGAAGTTTCTCCGTCAGCATAGAGTCCGGCAAGAAGCAGACAGGATTTGACCTGGGCACTGGCAACCGGGGAATCATAGTGGATTCCGTGGAGCTGTGCCGGAGTGATATACAACGGTGCACAGCCATTCTGAAGCACACTGGCGATGTTGGCTCCCATGGAGGTCAGTGGTTCAATGATCCGCTTCATCGGACGGGAATTTAAAGATTCGTCCCCGGAAAGTTCAGAGTTAAAAGGCTGTCCGGCAAGGATACCGGAAATCAGTCTTGTAGTTGTTCCACTGTTTCCGACATCCAGAATGGAAGACGGGGCATTCAGTCCGTGAAGTCCTTTTCCGTGGACGATCACTTTTGACTGGGAGAGATCTGTTTCAATCTTAATTCCAAGGGTTGAAAAACAACGGATGGTAGCAAGACAGTCCGCACCGGAGAGAAAGTTGTGAATTTCCGTTGTACCGTTGGCAATCGAACCAAACATCACGCAACGGTGGGAAATCGATTTATCTCCCGGTATCGTAACCTTTCCTTTTAATCCGCTCATACTGCATAATTCCATAATAAAAATCCTCTTTCTGTAATATTTTGGTATAGATGATCTGACGGGATCTACTCAGACTTCATAAATCACATAGCGGTATTTCTGAAGTAACTTTGAGGCGTTGGCGGCAGAATCTTCATCATAAAATTCAATCCGGAGAACCCCTTCTTCAAATTCACGGTTGTGGATGATCCCAATATTTTTAATACTGATATGATTGCTGGCAAGGATTGTGGCAATCGTAGCGATTCCTCCTGCCTCATCAATGATATCACAATACAGTGCGAACTGCTTTTTGATCGGCCCTGCGGAACTGTTCGGCATGGAGTTGCGGTAATCCCTTGAATCCTCGAACATAGAATATAACGCAGTCTCATTTTCAGCATCAATCTGCTCCTTTGCCTGCGTGAGGGCTTCAATATAATGACCGAGAATGTGGGAAATATTCTCCCCGTTCTTCAGGCAGATCTGCTGCCACATCACCGGTGAGGAAGAAGCGATACGGGTAATATCTTTGAATCCACCGGCAGCGAGTGCCTTCATCAGTCCGTCCGCTGTATCGGTATCATGGACAAAATTCACAAGTGTTGATGCAATAATATGCGGCAGATGACTGATCGTTCCGGTAATAATATCATGCTCATTATAATCAAGAATGACCGGGAGTGCCTTCAGGGAGGTCACAAACTCTTTATAAGCACTGACCTTTTCTTTGGCTACTTTTGCAGTAGGTGTAAGAATATAATATGCATTTTCAATGAGATGAGCTTTTGAATTCATAAATCCGCTCTTTTCAGAACCTGCCATCGGGTGTCCGCCAATGAAAGATTCTTCCATACCGAGGCGGATAACTTCTTTGTGGATGGATGTCTTTACACTTCCGACATCAGTTAAAATACAGTCACTGTCGATCAGACTTTTCAACTGGGAGAGGTAGGCAGCATTGTAATTGACGGGTGCACATAAGAAAATATAAGTGCAGCCACGGAAATTATCATCGATTGATGAGCAGGCAGTATGGATCGTTCCCTCCTGTACTGCAAGTGCCAGAGATTCTTTATTTTTATCAAAAGCAATAATATCATACTCAGGATAATACTGGCGGATTGCTTTTGCAATCGATCCGCCGATTAGTCCGAGTCCGATAAATCCGATTTTTTTTGAAGTCATAATAGATAGTCCTTTCTGTAAATCATAGTTGATGCAATAGAAAATGACGCATCAATATACTTATTTTAACACGTCAAAGTATAAAAGTAAATTATTCTTGCCGCAGAGAAAAGACCGGAAAACCAGAAATAAGTTTTGATTATGACAAAAATATGGAATATGTGAAAATTAAATAAAATAGTTGTAATTATAATGATATTTTAGTATAATTTACCCATGGCTTGTATATCCGGTTGAAAAAAGGATATACAGAATAACCACATTACAAGGAGGCAGCAGCATGAAGGTTTACAGAACAGACGAAATAAGAAATGTAGTATTACTTGGACATGGCGGAAGTGGCAAGACAAGTCTTGTCGAGGCGATGCTGTATGTATCAGGTGCAACGAACCGTATGGGTAAGATCGCAGATTCCAATACTGTAAGCGATTTTGATAAAGAGGAACAGAAGCGTGGTTTCTCGATCGGCACAAGCCTTATACCGATTGAGTGGGAGAAAGCAAAGATCAATATTCTTGATACGCCGGGATATTTTGATTTTGTAGGTGAAGTGGAAGAAGCGGTCAGTGCGGCAGATGCAGCAGTCATCGTTGTATCAGGAAAGGCAGGAGTTCAGGTAGGAACGGAAAAAGCATGGGAACTCTGTGATAAATACAATCTTCCAAGGATGATCTATGTAACGGAGATGGATGTGGATGATGCAAGTTTCCGTCAGGTAGTGGCAGATCTGACAGAAAAGTACGGAAAGAAGATCGCACCACATTTCCAGCCGATCCGTGAGAATGAAAAACTGGTCGGATATATCAATATCATTAAGAATGCAGGAAGACGTTATACCGGTCTGGGACAGCGGGAAGAATGTGAGATTCCGGATTACTGTAAACCGAACCTGGAGATTCTCAGAGATTCTCTGATGGAGGCTGTTGCCGAGACAAGTGAAGAGTTTATGGAGCGTTATTTTAATGGAGATGAATTTTCCGTAGAAGAGATCCGTGCAGCGATGCGTACAGAGGTAATGGATGGAGATATCGTACCGGTAGCTATGGGATCAAATCTCCAGGCACAGGGAGTTGCGAACCTGCTGTCAGATATTGTACGTTTCTTCCCAAGCCCGGATAAGAGAAGCTGCGTGGGAATCAACCGCAGAACGAATGAGATCTTTGAAGCAAATTATGATTTCGCAAAATCAAAGACGGCTTATGTATTTAAGACGATGGTGGATCCGTTTATCGGAAAATACTCTTTCGTAAAAGTATGCTCAGGAGTACTCAAAGGGGATGACGTTCTTTATAATGCTGATACGGATGCAGAAGAGAAGCCGGGGAAATTATATACTCTGTGCGGAAATAAGCCATCGGAAGTATCAGAACTTTTTGCAGGAGATATCGGGGCGATCGCAAAGCTTACGAATACAAGAACCGGAGATACCTTATCAGTGAAGAATAATCCGGTATCGTATGCAAGGACAGATTTCTCTGTGCCATATACATATATGAAGTATCGTGTAAAGAATAAAGGCGATGAGGATAAAGTATCTCAGGCTCTTGCAAGGATGACAGCAGAGGATGTTACCTTAAGGACAGTGAACGACAGCGAGAACAGGCAATCACTTCTGTATGGTATGGGCGAACAGCATCTGGAGATTGTGGCAAGTAAGCTTGCATCAAGATATAAGGTGGAGATCACACTGGAGACTCCGAAGGTTGCTTTCAGAGAGACGATCCGCAAAAATTCAGATGTGGATTCCAAATATAAAAAGCAGAGCGGAGGTCATGGACAGTACGGTCATGTTAAGATGAAATTTGAGCCTTCAGGAGATCTGGAAACTCCATTTGTATTTGAAGAGTGTGTGGTAGGAGGAGCGGTTCCGAAGAATTATTTCCCTGCAGTGGAAAAAGGCCTTCAGGAATCTGTTGTAAAAGGACCACTGGCAGGCTATCCGGTTGTGGGTGTGAAGGCAACGCTTTATGATGGATCTTACCATCCGGTAGATTCCTCGGAGATGGCATTCAAGACGGCAACGATCCAAGCATTTAAGAAAGGATTTATGGAGGCTTCACCGGTTCTGCTTGAGCCAATCGTATCTCTGAAAGTGACAGTGCCGGATGATTATACGGGAGATGTCATGGGAGATCTGAACAAGAGACGCGGACGTGTGCTGGGAATGACTCCGGTTGCGGGCGGTAAGCAGGTGATCGAGGCGGATATCCCGATGACAGGATTATTTGGTTATTGTACGACACTTCGTTCCATGACAGGTGGAAGAGGAACTTATGCATATACTTTTGCAAGATATGAGCAGGCTTCGTCCGATGTCCAGGAGAAGGAGATTGCAGCAAGGGCAGCAGAAGAATAGAACGGATCTTTTGAGGGGATGATGAGATGGTGAAAGAAAAGGGAGTGTGTCTGAACGGGCATACTTCCTTTTCAGGTTAAGAAACTGCCAATTTTGTTGTACTTTCAATATAAAGGTGCTATAATTGCTCTGTTTACTGCACGGGAGATGTGTAGCAGGCAGGAAAAATGAGACAATATCGAGGAAAAAGAAATGAAGATTATTATTATCGGTGACGGAAAAGTAGGGTATAAGCTTGCCCGGCAGCTTTCCACCGAAAAATATGATGTTGTATTGATTGACAGTGATGAGAAGAAGCTGAGATTTGCAACAGATCATCTGGATATTGCGTGCGTGGCGGGAAATGGTGCGGACGCAGAAGTTTTAAAGCAGGCAGATATCGCCCATGCGGATCTGGCTATCGCATGTACTTCGGAGGACGAGTGCAATATGCTCAGTTGTCTGATCGCAAGGAAGCTTGGAGCAAGACATACGATCGCCCGTGTCCGTAACCCGATTTATTATCGTCAGATCGGACTCTTAAAGGAAGATCTTCATCTTAGCATGGCAGTGAATCCGGAGCTGATCGTAGCTGATGAGATCAGCCGGCTTCTGATCTTCCCGGATGCAAGTCAGATCGAGACATTTGTTAAGGGGAGAATGGAACTGCTGGAACTTCCGGTCAGTGCAAACGGAGTTCTGGAAGGAATGCGGTTATCTGATATGTATAGAAAGTTTCAGATCCGGCTGCTTGTCTGTGCAGTGGAGCGTGGAGAAGATGTGAGGATTCCTGATGGAGAATATGTCCTGAAAGCAGGAGATCGTCTCCATATTGCAGCATCTCATAAAGATCTGGAGCGGTTTTTCAAAGCCAACGGTAAGAGAAGAGAGAAGATAAAGAAAGTGATCATCTGTGGCGGAGGAAGGGTCGGATATTATCTGGCAGCCCAGCTTTCCACTCTCGGAATGCAGGTAAAGATCATTGAAGAAAATGCGAGACGCTGTGAGGAGTTGTGCGAACTGCTTCCAAAGGCAACCATCATCAATGGGGATGCAACAGACCATGATCTTCTTGTGGAAGAAGGGGTGGAGGAGGCAGATGCTTTTGTTGCCCTGACCGGGATGGATGAGGAAAATATCATCCTGTCCCTGTATGCAAAGAGCCAGAATGTGGACAAGATCGTTGCAAAAGTCAATGAAGACCGTCGTGCGAGAATGGTAGAAGAATTTGGAATTGACAGTATTGTATCTGTCAAGACGGCAACTGCGGATGCAATCATGAGCTATGTGCGGGCAAGAAAAAATTCCCAGGCAAGTGCCAATATTGAGACGATGTATCAACTGGTAGATGATAAGGTAGAGGCTTTAGAATTTATAATAAAATCTGCAACAGAATATACAGGAATCCCTCTGAAGGATCTGGCACTTAAGCCGAATAATCTGATCGTATGTATCGGACGAAAAAGGCAGATCATTCTGCCGAGTGGAGAAGACTGTATTGAAGTCGGTGACAGTGTGGTTGTTATTACGATGGAGAAGCACATTGAAGATATCAGGGATATAATGATATAGGTGCAGTGCGATGAATAAAAGAATGATTTTTTACATTTTGGGGAAAATGATGGGAGTTGAGGGGATTGTCCTTTTGATCCCGGCATTTGTGTCCCTTCTCTATCAGGAGAAAAGTGGATTTTCTTTTCTGATCGTATCGGCAGTCCTGATCCTGATCTATTTTGTACTGGGAAGAAAAGAACCAAAGTCAAAGCGGATCTACAGTAAAGAGGGATTTGCGATCGTAGGACTTGCGTGGCTGTTATGGTCAGCATTTGGAGCATTGCCTTTTGTGATCAGTGGCAGTATCCCACATTATATTGATGCATTTTTTGAGACTGTGTCGGGATTTACGACAACCGGATCGACGATTTTGACAGAGATTGAGATTCTTCCGAAAGGAATTGCGTTCTGGAGAAGTTTTACGCACTGGATCGGTGGAATGGGAGTGCTGGTCTTTGTTATGATGATCACCTCTCTGGACGATGATAATGCCATGCCGCTGATGCGTGCGGAAGTGCCGGGGCCGGAGGCAGATAAGCTTGTTCCGAAGGCAAGACGTACAGCAAAGATCCTGTATGGAATGTATTTTGCACTGACGGCAGTGGAGACTGTCTTTTTGATGGCCGGTGGCATGAGCTTTTTTGATGCGTTGCTTCATGCGTTCAGTACCGCAGGAACCGGTGGATTTTCAAATAAAAATGCAAGTGTAGGATTTTTTGACAGTGCATATATTGATGGTGTGATTACAGTCTTTATGATTTTATTTGGAATTAATTTCAATCTGTATTTCCTGTTCCTGTTAAAAGAATGGAAGACGGCACTGAAAAATGAAGAATTGTGGGTTTATCTTGGCATCATTGGTGCATCAATGGCTGCAATTACCGGAAATATCCTCCATATTTACGGTAATATTTTCCGGGCATTCCGGTATGCGTCGTTCCAGGTGGCATCGGTGATCACGACAACCGGATTCTGTACTGCGGATTATGATCGCTGGCCGGAACTGTCGAAGATGATCCTGATGTCGCTCATGTTCGTGGGAGCATGTGCAAGTTCTACCGGGGGCGGGATCAAGGTGAGTCGTCTGATTATCCTGTGGAAGTCTGTCCGTCAGGAAGTACGGAAAATCCTGCATCCGAATGCGGTGACAGTGATCCGGGTCAATGGAAGGAAGATCGGTCAGGATACGCTGAGAAATGTAAATATTTATCTGGCGTGTTATGTGTTGATCCTGGTTGTATCAACGCTGCTTGTATCCATTGATAATTTTGATTTTGCAACTTCATTCAGCGGAGTTCTGACAACGCTGAGTAATGTAGGACCGGGAATTTCACAGGTAGGACCGGTTATGAATTTCCATAAATTTTCAGTTTTATCAAAGCTGGTCTTCTGTTTTGATATGCTGGCAGGAAGACTGGAGATATTCCCATATCTGTTACTGTTCTCACCAGATTTGTGGAGAAGAAGATTTTAATGAATTTGAATGCGGGAAATTTTGTCGGTGACAGCTTATCCCGCATTGATTTTATAAGGAAAGGGAAAAAGAAACTATGAAAAAAGTAAAAGGAAAGATCCTTGGTGTGATCGGCGTGCTGGCAGTGTTTGGAATTTATTATTACGCGGCACTTCCAGCTTTTAATATCCATTCAATGGAATTCTGGATCTTACTGATTGTCCTACTGGTACTGGCAGCAGGAATTTATGGAAAAATTGCAAAAGTAAAGCCGGATAAGATCAGAAAATCTAAAGGGATGAGAATATTCTTAAGTCTGATCCTGATCGTGATCGGCATATGGGCTGTGGGAGCATTGCTGTCTTCACCGATTGTGAATGCCGGAAAATATCAGAAGCTGATGGCTGTGGAGAACGGAGAATTTTCAAAAGATATTGAGGAATTGTCTTTTGACCAGATTCCTCTTCTGGATAAGGATTCAGCAGAGATCCTTGGAAACCGGAAAATGGGAAGTATGGTGGATATGGTATCTCAGTTTGAAGTGGATGAACTGTATTCACAGATTAACTATCAGGATCGTCCGGTGAGAGTGTCACCTCTGAAATATGCAGATCTGATCAAGTGGTTTACCAACCGGAAAGAAGGAATCCCGGCATATATCAAGATTGACATGGCAACACAGAATACCGAGCTGGTAAAACTGAAAGAAGGAATGAAGTATACAACCAGCGATCATTTCAACCGGAATATTTACCGGCATCTGAGATTCGCTTATCCGACCTATATTTTTAATGAACTGAGCTTTGAAGTGGATGAAGAAGGAGTTCCGTACTGGATCTGTCCGGTGAGAAAATACAACATCGGATTATTTGGCGGAGCTACGGTGGAACGTGTTATATTATGTAATGCCATTACCGGGGAAATGGAAGATTATAAAATTGAGGATGTACCGCAGTGGATCGACCGTGCATATTCTGCAGATCTTCTGATTTCGCTGTATGATTATTATGGTACTTTGAGGCATGGATTCCTGAACAGTGTACTGGGGCAGAAGGACTGTCTTGAGACAACAGATGGATATAATTATCTTGCAGTTGATGATGATGTGTGGGTTTATACGGGAGTAACTTCCATTACCGGGGATCAGTCAAATGTCGGTTTCGTCCTGATGAATCAGCGGACAATGGAGACGAAATTTTATGAGATCGAAGGTGCAACAGAGACTTCAGCGATGTCATCTGCAGAGGGACAGGTACAGAATTTGAAATACAGTGCGACATTTCCACTGTTGCTGAACCTTTCGGGAGAACCGACCTACTTCATTGCATTGAAGGATGATGCAGGACTGGTAAAGAAATATGCCATGGTCAATGTGCAGAAATATCAGATTGTAGCGATCGGGGATACAGTCAGCGAGTGTGAAGAATCCTATACAAATCTGATGTATAAAAATGGAATCAAAACGGAAGCAAAGGATACCCGTACCGTAGAATCCATCAAAGGAAAGATCACTAAGATCGCACAGGGAGTTGTAGACGGAAATTCTCATTATTATCTGATGCTGGAAGGATCGAATGAGATTTTTGATGTATCGGTTGTGGATTTTATTGACATTATCCGCTACAATGTAGGCGATGAAGTGACGGTTGAATATAAGGAAGGGGAAAAGGCAAATACGGTTCTTTCTCTGACCGGGGATCCAAAATAGTCAGCGAGAACAGAATTTAACAGAAGACGGCGAATAAAAAAAGTCCATCGGAGTATCTTATAAAAGAGAGATTCCGATGGACTTTTCAGTTGCCATATACAACAAAAAGATCCGACAGGACTTTTTAGTTGAATCAGGATATCAGAGAACGGTACATTCCAGAGAATCAATATCCGGGATTTCGTTCTTATCCGCACTGACGCTGAGATAGAAATCAATATTATTCTCAGAAGAAATCTTAATCAGCTTCTGGATGAAAGACGGAAGACTTTCCAAAGTAATATTGGCCTGCTTTAAAATGCTGTCAATGAATACTGCCTGAATATCATGATTGCCTGCAGCCATACCATAGAGAAAACCGACGAATTCTTCAAGGGTAAGGATATCAGGATAATCTGCCATACGGATGACACGAATATTAAAGTCTACTGAATAAGTATCTTTATGACTTCTTTTGATGAATACGACATTACCGCTGGATGTCTTTACCTTTTCATTTGCAAGGTCGATCATTTGCTGGGTTTTTCCGCTGCCTCTCGGGCCTGTTATTAAATTTACCATGGCGACTCTCTCCTTTATGTAAGTAAGTATTTTTGAGACTGTATGATCGCTCAAATATTTATAAGCCTATTATACACTAAAGATATGTGAGTAACAACTAAAAAAGAGATAAAAATTTAAAAAAAATTATGCGGAATGACTATAAACAAATGAGAAAAGTTCTCAAAATATATATTGAAAATCATTCTCAAGTATGATATCATAACATTGATTGAAAATCATTCTCAAAACCAAGGAGGAATCATGCCAACCGAAGTAATATCCTACTATCTGAAAAATGAAGACCGGCTTGTAAGGCTTGGATTTCAGGTCGCATTGCAGTGTGCCCCGGTGCTGAAGGGAATAAAAATTTCCTGCCTTATTTCTATGGATGCAAGACTCCGTCCGGGATTACCGGAGATACTGATGGGGACAGATGTAAAATATCACTGCCTGTCCTGTTCGCAAGGAAAATGCCTTGTCCTTTTTTATCGACCTGACGAACTGGAACAGTATTTAAAGAAAGCAGATGTCAGTCAGCTTGCACAGGAATATGGATATAAGAAAGAGCCGGCAGAAAAAATGCTGGAGCGGCTTTCACAGAGAGTGAAAGATTTTTCAGAAAAAGGAATGGGATTCCCTCATGAGATTGGGATGTTTCTCGGATATCCGGTAGCAGATATCCGAGGCTTCATTGAAAATGAGGGCAGAAAATATCTGATGATCGGATATTGGAAGGTATACAGTAACCTGTCGCAGGCAAGAATGATCTTCAAGGAATACGACCGTGCGAAAGAATGTGCGGTCCAGGAATATCTGACAGGGAAAAGTATCCGGGAGATTTCGATGAAAAAGAAAGATGGAGGAAGATAAGATGAGTATATCAGTTGTATATTGGAGCGGAACAGGAAATACCCAGGCTATGGCTGAAGCAGTGGCTGAGGGAATCAAAGCAGCAGGTCAGGAGGCAGAACTTCTGGAAGTTGGAAATGCTGATGCAGCAACGGTTGCAGCAGGAAATGCATTCGCACTGGGCTGCCCGTCCATGGGTTCAGAGCAGTTGGAAGAAGCTGAGATGGAGCCGTTTATTGAGGAGATCGAGTCACTGGTATCAGGAAAGACAATCCTCTTGTTCGGTTCTTATGGCTGGGGCGATGGAGAATGGATGCGTGACTGGGCAGAACGCATGAAAAATGCCGGAGCAGTATTACTGCGTGAGGAAGGCATTATCACAAATGATGCACCGGAAGATGACATGCTGGAGGAACTGAAAGCGGCAGGTCAGGAGCTTGCACAGAAAGCGTAAAACAAAGCAGAAAGTCAAAATTCTCCCTGCTGCATAGTATAATTATGGGTAGGATTGTGGGAGTGCGTAGCACGGAGCAATCCGTAGGCATCAAAGTCGGGGGGGCTTTTGCCCCCGACATCTAATTATTAGAAAAGGTCTGTTAATGAAGGGAGAATGAGAAGATGAATCGAATGATTTTAGCGGGAATTTTAATACCATTTGCCGGGACGACATTAGGCTCGGCGATGGTATTTTTTATGCGGAAAGAGATGAATGAAAAAGTGCAGAAACTGTTGCTTGGATTTGCATCAGGAGTTATGATCGCGGCATCAGTATGGTCGCTTCTGATTCCGGCGATCGAGATGGCAGAGCAGGAGAAGACGATTGCGTGGATTCCGGCATCAGTGGGGTTCCTTCTGGGGATGGGATTTTTGCTGCTCCTGGATACCATCACACCGCATCTACATTTTACAGAAGATGAGCCGGAAGGAATCCCATCTCATCTAAAAAAAACGACCATGCTTGTCCTTGCCGTCACGTTGCATAATATTCCCGAGGGAATGGCGGTCGGAGTGACTTTTGCAGGAGTTCTGACGGAAAATACAACGATGTCGATGACGGGAGCATTTGCCCTGGCGATCGGTATTGCAATTCAGAATTTTCCGGAAGGGGCAATCATTTCCATGCCACTGCAAAGTCAGGAAATCTCAAAAACCAGAGCATTTGTATACGGGACACTTTCCGGGATCGTGGAACCGGTCGGAGCATTTTTGACGATTTTGCTGACGGGGCTGGTTGTACCGCTTCTTCCCTATCTGCTGTCATTTGCAGCAGGGGCGATGATCTATGTTGTGGTAGAAGAACTGATTCCAGAAGCACAGTCGGGGGAACACTCCAATATCAGTACGATCGGGGTGGCAGCCGGATTTGTCCTGATGATGATCCTGGATGTGGCACTGGGATAAAAATACAGTGAAATGAAACTGATGAGTGACGATTAGAAAGAATTATAAGAAAAATGTCCAAAGATATTCTGAAAATATTGCAATAGTCAGAATATCGTGCTAAACTGTACTTTGTTGTGCTAAAGCACAAAAGAGAAATACTCAGGAGAGTCTCTTTAAAAAGAGCGCCGAAGGTGTAAGCAGTGCTGCTACTTTGAAAAAAGAAGTTCCCGGCAGGGGCGGGAGGGCAGGAACTGCGAGTCTCTCAGGCAAAAGGATGGAGGAATAAAGGAATGTTTGCACAAATCAACGAACTCATCAAAGTAATTGATGATGCCGTGTGGGGTCTGCCATTGATCTGCCTCATCATGGTAACAGGTATCTTATTAACAGTCAGGCTTGGCGGAGTTCAGGTCCGGCATCTCGGAAAAGCTTTCAAATTTATGTTTCAGGATGAAGAAGACGGACATGGAGAAGTGACCAGTTTTGGAGCACTTTGTACTGCATTGTCTGCGACCATCGGAACGGGAAATATCGCAGGTGTTGCGACTGCGATCGCAGCAGGTGGCCCGGGAGCATTATTCTGGATGGTTGTTGCCGCATTTTTCGGAATGGCGACAAAGTATTCAGAAGGTCTTCTTGCAATCAAATACCGCACGATCGATCAAGACGGTCATGTTCTGGGTGGACCTTTCTATTATATTGAAAATGGAATGGGAAAGAAATGGAAATGGCTTGCCAAGATCTTTGCATTTTTCGGAGCAGGTGTAGGTCTGTTCGGAATCGGAACATTTACCCAGGTGAACAGTATTGCATCAGCGGTAAAGAATTTCTTTGATCCGGATATGGCACATACGGTAACTGTATTGGGAAATGATTATTCCATCGCAACTGTGATCGCAGGAATCCTGCTGACAGTTTTTGTAGGACTGGTTGTTATTGGTGGTATTAAGAGAATTTCAAAAGTTTCGGAAGTTGTAGTACCGTTTATGGCGGTTTTATATGTGGTACTCTGTCTGATTATTGTATTTACAAATATCAAGGCAGTGCCGGGAGCATTTGCTGAAATTATCAGCAGTGCATTTAACGGAAGTGCGTTGGCAGGCGGAGTTATGGGAAGTATGATCGTAGCCATGCAGAAAGGTGTGGCAAGAGGAATCTTTTCCAATGAATCCGGTCTTGGTAGTGCCCCGATCGCAGCCGCAGCAGCAAGAACAAAAGATCCGGTTCGTCAGGGACTCGTTTCAATGACGGGAACATTTATTGATACGATTGTAATCTGTACGATGACAGGACTTTCTATCGTAATCGCAGGATCATGGCTTGATCCAAAGCTGGAAGGTGTTGCAATTACAATGGATGCATTCCAGAAGGGACTGCCGTTCCCGGGATTCATTGCTACTTTTTCACTGATGTTATGTCTGGTATTCTTTGCATTTACAACGATCCTCGGATGGGATTATTATGGAGAGCGGTGTGTGGAATATCTGTTCAACCGCAATAAAGCAGTGGTAAAAGGATACCGCTGGCTGTATATTCTGGCAGTATTTATCGGACCATATATGACAGTTGCTGCAGTATGGAATATCGCAGATATCTTTAATGCATTGATGGCATTTCCGAACCTGATCGCATTGCTTGCATTAAGTGGTGTGGTTGTAAAGGAAACGAAAGAATTTCATGCAAAGCATAAAGGATCTTATTAATGATCAGAGTCTTAAATAGACATACAGTCTGAATTATCAGACAGTTTAAAAAATAATGAGATATACCCCCTGAGCAATTTTAAGAAGAATGCAGTCTGACCCGTTGAAAAGACGGGGACAGGCTGCTTTTTTTGTAAAATATGAAAAAATGGTTGACTTTTAAGAAGACTGATAATTATCATGGGAAACAGAGGATATTCCGAAAATACACTATCGTGTGTTTTTCCCATTGCATTATACTATATTTTGTATTAGAATAGATTTCAGACAATATCTTGAAAGTGAGGAGACTGGTGGGATGAAGATTATCAAAAGGAACGGGTCAGAGGAAGTATTCGATATAAATAAGATCATTAAGGCTGTAAAAAAGGCAGATATAAATTCGGAAGAGAGAAGCTTAAGTGATGGTCAGATCGAGGATATTGCCGAGTATGTTGAATTTAAATGCAATAAGCTGAACCGTGCAGTATCGGTAGAAGAGATCCAGGATATGGTAGAGAACCAGATCATGGCGACAGGAGCTTTTGAACTGGCAAAGAGCTATGTCAGATACCGTTATAAGAGATCTCTTGTCCGTAAAGCCAATACGACGGATAACAGGATCCTTTCTTTGATCGAGTATAATAATGAGGATGTAAAGCAGGAAAATTCCAATAAGAACCCTGCAGTGAACAGTGTGCAGAGGGATTATATGGCAGGTGAGGTGAGCCGTGACCTGACAACCAGGATGCTGTTGCCGGAGGATATCGTGGAAGCCGACAGACAGGGAATCATCCATTTCCATGATTCAGACTACTATGCACAGCATATGCATAACTGTGATCTGGTCAATCTGGAAGATATGCTTCAGAACGGAACTGTGATCAGCGGAACGATGATCGAGAAGCCGCACAGTTTCTCTACAGCATGTAATATCGCGACGCAGATCATTGCACAGGTTGCAAGTAATCAGTATGGTGGACAGAGCATTTCCCTGGCACATCTTGCTCCGTTTGTCCAGGTATCGAGGAATAAGATCCGGACAGAAGTGCTGGAAGAGATGAAGCTGGTCGGAACAGAGTACCCGGATGATATTCTGAATGAGATCGTGGAGAGACGTCTGAAAAAAGAGATCACGAAGGGAGTTCAGACGATTGAGTATCAGGTCATCACTCTGATGACGACGAACGGACAGGCTCCGTTCCTGACAGTCTTTATGTATCTGAATGAGGCAAAGAGTGAGTCAGAAAAGCGGGATCTTGCGATGATCATAGAAGAGACTCTGCGTCAGCGTTATCAGGGGGTTAAGAATGAGGCAGGAGTGTGGGTAACTCCGGCATTCCCGAAGCTGATCTATGTACTTGAAGATGATAATATCGAAGAAGGAAGTGAATATTTCTATCTGACAGAGCTGGCTGCAAAGTGTACTGCAAAGCGTCTTGTACCGGATTATATTTCTGAGAAGAAGATGAAAGAATTAAAAGAAGGCAATTGTTTCCCGGTTATGGGATGCCGGAGCTGCTTAAGTCCGTGGAAGGATGAGAATGGAAACTATCAGTTCTACGGCAGGTTTAATCAGGGCGTTGTAACGATCAACCTGGTGGATGTAGCACTTTCTTCCGGAGGCGATATGAATAAATTCTGGAAGATCTTTGATGAGCGGCTGGAGCTGTGCTATCGTGCGTTGATGTGCAGACATAACCGTCTGAAGGGAACGCTTTCCGATGCAGCCCCGATCCTGTGGCAGTTTGGAGCTTTGGCCCGTCTGAAAAAAGGTGAGCCGATCGACAAGCTTTTGTATGGTGGATATTCAACAATTTCGCTTGGATATGCAGGGCTTTATGAGTGCGTGAAGTATATGACAGGAAAGTCTCATACAGATCCTGAGGCAACTCCTTTTGCACTGGATGTCATGAAGCATATGAATGAAGCTTGTAATAAATGGAAAGAGGAGACGAACATTGCATTCAGTATTTACGGATCTCCGATTGAAAGTACGACCTACAAGTTTGCAAAATGTCTTCAGAAGAGATTTGGAGTGATTCCGGGAATTACGGACAAGAGTTATATTACGAACAGTTATCATGTATTTGTCGGAGAAGAGATCGACGCTTTTGCAAAACTGAAGTTTGAATCCCAGTTCCAGGCTCTTTCAACAGGCGGAGCAATCAGTTATGTGGAAGTACCGGATATGAAAGATAATATTCCGGCTGTGCTTCAGGTAATCCGGTTTATTTATGAGAATATCATGTATGCAGAATTGAATACGAAGAGTGATTATTGTCAGGAGTGTGGATTTGATGGAGAGATCCAGGTTGTGACAGACGAGGAAGGAAAGCTCGTGTGGGAATGTCCTCATTGTGGCAACCGGAACCAGGATACGCTGAATGTTGCAAGACGTACCTGCGGATATATCGGAACTCAGTTCTGGAATCAGGGAAGAACCCAGGAAATCAAGGAGCGAGTTCTTCATCTGTAGAAGCAGGATAAAAGTATTGAGGTTGAACAAGGGAGATGTCCGGGTCTGTGCAGACAGATCCGGACATTTTCTCGTATAAAAGGCAGGAAAGAACATGAGGTATGGAGAAATAAAGAAGTGCGATATAGCCAATGGAGAAGGTGTCAGGGTTTCTCTTTTTGTTTCAGGCTGTACGCATCATTGTAAAGGCTGCTTCAATGAGGCAACGTGGGATTTTGATTATGGGAAAGAATTTACTCAGGAGACAGAGGAGGAGATCCTGAAGGCACTTGAACCGGAGTATGTGAACGGACTGTCAGTGCTGGGAGGAGAGCCATTTGAACCGCAGAATCAGAGAGTGCTTGTTCCGTTTCTGAAAAAGGTGAAAGAACGTTACCCCGGGAAGACAATCTGGTGCTATACGGGATATCTTTTTGACCGGGAACTCTGCAAAAAAAGCAGGGCAAGGTGCGAAGTGACGGATGAGATGCTGGCACTGCTGGATGTTCTTGTAGACGGACGTTTTGTGGAAGAAAAAAAGAATATCATGCTGTTGTTCCGTGGCTCATCCAACCAACGTCTGATTGATGTAAAAAAAAGTCTGGAACAGGGAAGTGTTGCAGAGTGGAACCCAACGATAAAAAGAGGAATTGACTGAAAAATAGAAGAAAAGTAAAAAAATAAAAGAAGGATAAAAGAAAGGCAGAAAGATGATATTAAAGAGAGCAAATGCATGGATTGAAAAATGGATCGCTTTTGTGACGCCAACCTGTCTTCTTCTGGGCGTTCTTTTCCCGGAGATTGCCGGCAGGGGTGTTGCCTATGTGCCGGTTGTCTTTGCATTTATGACATTTACGGGAGCGTTGAAATCTTCTTTTAAGGATATCGGGGCAGTCCTGAGAAAGCCGCTGCCGCTTCTGCTGATCCTGGCAGTTCTGCATGTGGTCATGCCGTGTGCCGCATGGAGCGTAGGAGAGATGTTCTTTGCAGGAAATCGGGAGCTGATCACAGGAATGGTTCTTGAATTTTCTGTACCGGCTGCCGTGGTTGGAATGATGTGGGTGTCAATCTATAAAGGGGACAGTTCCATTACGCTCTCTCTGTTGGTAATTGATACGGTCCTTGCACCATTGATCATTCCGCTGACGTTAAAGATTCTTGTAGGTGCCAGGGTAAAGATGAATCCGGAAGAAATGATGAAAGATCTGGTCTTTATGATCGCACTGCCGGCACTTCTGGCAATGTGCTTAAACCAGTTCAGTTGTGGAAAAGTGAAAGAAAAATGGCCGGGAAAGCTGGCATTCTGGTCAAAGCTGTGCCTGATATACTGTGTGATCTGTAATTCATCGAAAGTAGCACCTTATGTAAGACATATGAACCTGCAGAGAGTATTTGTGGCAGTCTGTATCATGATCCTTGCAGCGGCAGGATATGCCATCGGATGGGGAATCTCTGTTCTGTTAAAGCAGGATGAGAAAACCCGGATTTCTATGATCTATGGATCAGGAATGAGAAATATCAGTGCGGGGGCGGTGATCGCAGCAGCTTATTTTCCCGGAGAAGTAATGTTTCCGGTAATGATCGGTACATTATTTCAGCAGGTACTGGCGGCGTGTTATGGAAGTCTGATCAAGAGGCTCAGGAATAGAGAGAAAGGTTGCAAAAAATAAGACTTGACTTATTTTAACATACTACATATAATAAATCATGTTGAGGTGAAAGCCTCCAATTTTGGCTAACTTTGATACCTATGGATTGTTCGGTGCTACGCACTCCCATAATCCATCCCACTATTCGCATATCTCAGGATTACAATTCCATTTTATGCTCAGATTGGGACGGGTTCAAAGGTCTTTTATCCACTTATGAGCAGGCTCATATGGATTCATACCTTTTCACCCTGGTATCAGTATATTGCAAAAGCGAAGAAGAGGACTAGTAGGAAGATCCGTCTGATTTCAGAGAGCTGCCGGGTGGTGAGAGGCAGTATCATGGATTCTGAACTGACCTTGGAGTTCTTCTGCTGAACCGGGATGATCCAGGACAGGCAGAAGCGGGAGTTCCCGTTACAGAATCTGATGAGTGCATCTGCCGGATGGCGGATGAATAAGAGTGGTACCACGGAACTAAAGCCTTTTCGTCTCTTGATTTTGTGAGAAGAAAAGGCTTTCTTTATACCAAAGTATGCAGGAGAAACTGCCGGTGGCAGGTTGTCTGTATGTAATAATGAAAGAGAGGAAGAAGTACATGGGTACAAAGATTGTATACAACCATAAATCGATTGAAAAAAAATGGCGTGAAAAGTGGGAAGAGAAGCCGGTAAATCCAAGAGTGGATGAGAATGGCAATAAAAAGCAGAAATATTACTGCCTGGATATGTTTCCGTATCCGTCAGGAAATGGTCTGCATGTCGGACACTGGAGAGGATACGTTATCTCCGATGTCTGGAGCAGATACAAAATGCTCAATGGATATTATCTGATTCATCCGATGGGATGGGATGCATTCGGACTTCCGGCTGAGAACTACGCAATCAAGATGGGCGTACATCCGGAGAAATCCACAGCAGAGAATATTGCAAATATCAAACGTCAGATCAAAGAAATCGCTGCTGTTTATGACTGGGATATGGAAGTAAACACAACCGATCCGAATTTTTATAAATGGACACAGTGGATTTTTGTGAAAATGTTCAAAGCAGGTCTTGCTTATCAGAAAGAGATGCCGATCAACTGGTGTCCGTCCTGTAAGACAGGTCTTGCAAATGAGGAAGTTGTAAATGGTAAATGTGAGCGTTGCGGCGCTGATGTTACGAAGAAAAACCTGAACCAGTGGATGTTAAAAATCACAGCATATGCTGACCGTCTGTTGGATGACCTTGACAAGCTTGACTGGCCGGAAAAAGTGAAAAAGATGCAGACTGACTGGATTGGTAAGAGCTACGGTGCTGAAGTTAACTTCAAGGTTGAGAATACAGATAAAGAAATCACCGTATATACGACAAGACCGGATACTTTGCACGGTGCTACATTTATGGTCCTGGCTCCGGAGCATGCAATGGCAAAAGAGCTTGCAAACGATGAGACAAGAACAGCAGTAGAAGATTATATTTATCAGTCTTCTCTGAAATCTTCCGTAGACCGTCTGCAGGACAAAGAGAAAACAGGTGTATTTACCGGAAGCTATGCCATCAACCCGATCAATGGTGCAAAAGTACCGATCTGGCTGTCTGATTATGTATTAGCTGATTATGGTACCGGTGCGATCATGTGTGTTCCGGCGCATGATGATCGTGACTTCGAATTTGCAACCAAATTCAATATCCCGATTATTCAGGTTATCGCAAAAGATGGCAAAGAAATTGAAAATATGACAGAAGCTTACACAGATGCCAAAGGTACCATGATCAATTCCGGTGAGTGGAATGGTATGGAATCTTCCGTGCTGAAGAAAGAAGCTCCGCATATTATCGAGGAGATGGGTATTGGAAAAGCTACCACAAACTACAAACTGAGAGACTGGGTATTTTCCCGTCAGCGTTACTGGGGTGAGCCGATTCCGATTATTCATTGTCCGGATTGTGGACCTGTTCCGGTTCCGGAAGAAGAACTTCCGCTGTTATTACCGGAGGTTGAGTCCTATCAGCCGACAGGTACCGGTGAGTCTCCGTTGGCAGACATTACAGATTGGGTAAATACAACCTGCCCATGCTGTGGAAAACCTGCAAAACGTGAGACAAATACCATGCCGCAGTGGGCAGGATCTTCCTGGTATTTCCTTCGTTATGTAGATAACAAAAATGAGAAGGAGCTGGTTTCCAGAGAAAAAGCAGACAAATATCTGCCGGTTGATATGTATATTGGTGGTGTTGAACATGCGGTACTGCATCTGCTTAACTCCAGATTCTATACAAAATTCCTGTGTGACATCGGTGTGATCGACTTTGACGAGCCGTTCCATAAACTGTTCAACCAGGGTATGATCACAGGTAAAAACGGTATCAAGATGAGCAAATCGAAAGGAAACGTAATCTCACCGGATGATCTGGTACGGGATTACGGCTGCGATTCACTGAGACTTTACGAACTGTTTGTAGGACCGCCAGAACTGGATTCTGAGTGGGATGACAGAGGAATCGATGGTGTATATCGTTTCATCACACGTTTCTGGAAATTGATCCTGGATAACAAGGATGCTGATGTGAAAGAGACAAAAGAACTGGTAAAAGTTCGTAACAAACTGATTTACGACATTACCACCCGTCTGGAGAGCTTCAGCCTGAATACAGTTATCTCCGGATTCATGGAGTATAATAACAAGCTTATCGACATGGCGAAAAAAGGCGGTGTAGACAAAAAGACATTAGAGACATTTGTTATTCTGATGGCACCATTTGCTCCACATATCAGTGAGGAACTGTGGAGTCAGCTTGGACATGAAGATTCTGTGTTCCATGAGACATGGCCAACTTATGATGAGAATGCCATGAAAGATGATGAGAAAGAACTTGCCGTTCAGATCAATGGAAAAACAAAATGCGTGGTTACGCTTCCGGCTGATGTCAGCAAAGAAGATGCTATCGCAGCAGGTAAGGCAGCACTTGGCGATAAATTGACAGGAAATGTGATCAAAGAGATTTACGTTCCGGGCAGAATTATCAATATTGTAGCCAAATAATGAAATTAGGAAAAGGCATCCGTTTTATGGATGCCTTTTTGTGAATAATGATTCAGGTAAAAAATGTTGGGAAGGAACAGAAACATTATGAAGGGGAAAATAATATTAAAGAAAGTTGGAATTGTAATACTGTGCATCGTATTGCTTGTAGCGGCAGTGCTTATTTTTTATACGGTGCGAGAATATCGTCCGAAATCCATTGAGTTTCTTAATACGGGAAATGGAACAAAGACATTGTCTGAAGGAGACAGTTTTTCTGTGTTGACTTACAACACAGGTTATGGTGCACTGAGCAAAGATGAGGATTTTTTTATGGACGGTGGAAGGAAGGTACAGCCGGATCGTAAAGAAGTTGTAGAGACAAATCTTGCGGGTATTTCTGATATTTTAAAAAATCAGGCTGCTGACTTCTATTTTCTTCAGGAAGTAGATATTGATGCAAAGCGTTCGTTTCATATCAATGAACGTGCGTATTATGAGAAGGCACTGGATATGAGCAGCATTTATGCCTGTAATTTCAAGTGTGATTTTGTGCCTTATCCGCTTCCACCGATCGGAAAAGTCGAAGCAGGTCTGGTTACGATGACAGATTATCAGGTGGAGAGTGCAAAGCGTATTAAACTGGCAGAATCTTTTTCCTGGCCGATCAAAACCTGTAATTTGAAACGCTGCATGCTGGAGACAAGGATTCCGATTGAGGGAACAGACAAAGAACTGGTGCTGATCAATTTTCATCTGGAAGCGTATGACAGTGGAGAAGGAAAGATAATTCAGAGCCAGATGCTGGCAGATAAGTTGCAGGAAGAATACAAAGCCGGCAATTATGTGATTGCCGGTGGTGATTTCAATCAACAATTTGAAGGTGTGGATACCTATAAAATCCATGATACAGACAGTTGGGTACCGGGAACTGTATATAAAAAAGATTTGCCGGAAGGATTTGATTTTGCCGTGGCAGATAATGCACCAACCTGCCGTCTGTTGAACGGACCATACAGTGGAAATTATGAGGATTCTCAGGTGTATGTCATTGATGGATATATCGTGTCTGACAATCTGCAGGTGGAGCAGGTAAACGTAGTTGATACTGATTTTGAATATACGGATCATCAGCCGGTATCCTTGCGGGTGACGTTGCAGCGCACGTAGTGTGGCACAAAGTGCAGGGTGGCGTAAAAATGAACAACTCCAGCAATTTTCCCTTGGGGAGCGATTGTTAGCGACCGAGGCAAAATTGCTGGAGTTTCTATTAGGATCGAGATAGTAAATTTTAAGTGACCCGAAACAAGAAATTATGCGTAATGGTATACATGCCGTTTTCGTACGAAGAAGGAAATCGTTACGCAGATTGCCAGTGATTCAGCGACTACAATGGAACACCATACACCATTGATGCCGAACAGATATGGTAGTACAAGCACGGCAACAATCTGAAAGGCAAAGGTCCGTAAAAATGCGATACAGGCAGAAATCAGTCCATTGTTTAAGGCGGTGAAAAATGCAGAACCGAAGATGGAAAATCCGTTCAGCAGAAAGGCCAGTGAATAAATGCGGAATCCATGTACCGTGAGTGCAAATAAGGCATCATCATATCCGACAAAAAGGGAGGCCAGCGGTGCAGACAGAAGGTTTGCCAGGATAGCCAGGCAAACACCGGCGCAGCCTACCAGTTTCAGACTTTTGTGAAACAGATTTTTCAGTTCCGGATAATTTTCAGCACCGTAATTGTATCCTATCAGTGGTGCACATCCTACGGAGTAACCAATGAACATTGCACAGAAGATAAAACTTACATACATAATGACGCCGTAAGCGGCAATTCCGTTTTCACCGGCGATACGCATCAGCTGAAAATTGTAAAGCATGTTTACCAGTGACATGGAAATGTTTGTCATGAATTCAGAAGAACCATTCGTACAGGTTTTGATCATAATTCTTGGCTGAATCCGTGTCCTGCAAAGTTGCAGTGAACTGTTGTTTTTGCGTAAAAAATAGAGTAGTGGGGTCAGACCGCCAATAAATTCGGAAGCAACAGTGGCAAGTGCGGCACCTGCGATACCAAGTTTTAATCCATAGACAAATACGGCATCCAGGGTCATGTTGGTCAGACCGGCACTAACGGTGATCAGCAGCCCAAGTTTGGGTTTGCCGGCAGTGACTAGCAGACTCTGGAAAACATTTTGCAGCATGAAACAGGTCAGTGAAATCATGGAGATACGTCCGTAGAGAATACTTCCTACCAGCATTTCACCGCGGGCCCCCAGTGATTTTGCAATTGTCGGCATAAAAATGAAACCAAGGATAGAAACGATGATGCCGCCAATCATGGTACAGTATATGATCATGGAGAAATATTTCTGTGCCAGCTTAGGTTCACCTTCTCCCAGTGTTTTTGATACGATTGCATTTCCTCCGGTTCCAAGCATAAATCCGATCGCACCGAGGATCATAATGAATGGCATGATCAGATTGACGGATGCAAAAGCGGTTTTTCCGACAAAATTGGATACAAACAGTCCGTCTACGACACTGTAAATGGAAGTAAAAATCATCATGATGATAGATGGAAATACAAAGCGCAGTAGTTTTGATAATGTAAAATGATCAGAAAGCTGAATTTTCATAAAAAAGAGATCCTTTCCTATATACTTACATACATGAACAAGCAGCGAGAATGCAGAGGGCATTCTTGGACTTATATCTGAACTTCAAGTCGAACATACGTGAGACTTGGTGCGTGAATCTGGTCAGCACAAGCCATAGTAACCAAAATGTTATCACAGGGAAAATGAGTTGTCAATGTAAAAAACGATACAATGTATTTTCTATTTATTGGAGCGTTAAACCGAAAAGAGTGTGAGAAAAGTGTGCTTCCAATCAGAAAAGTGTAAAAAGAAAGAGTTGGAAAACAGAAGAAAATGGTGTAGAATAGAAAACAAATTTGAAAAAAGAGGAGCGTTTAAAGATGAAAGTAGATTTATTTTCTATTGGCAGATTCACCGTTCATACCTATGGCGTGATGATTGCCATAGGAGTCATTTTGTGTGTTCTGATGGGATATTATAGAGCAAAACGTTACGAGATGAAGGCAGAGTCCGTGCTGGATCTGGCAATTCTCTGTGTGGTGATGGGATTTCTGGGAGCAAAAGTATTTTTTGTGATATTGAGCTGGAAACAATTTCTTGCGGATCCGCTGCGTGTTTTGGGGTCTTCCGGATTTGTGGTGTATGGCGGAATTATTTTTGGTGTGGTATCGGCATTGATTTACTGTAAAATTAAGGATATCCGCTTTTTCACATATTTTGATCTGCTGGCACCATCCGTAGCATTGGCACAGGCCTTTGGCCGGCTGGGCTGCTTTTTCGCAGGCTGCTGTTATGGTAAGGAGACGAGTTTGCCAATCGGAATTGTATTTCCGGAAAACAGTTTTGCACCGGCAGGGGTACCGTTACTGCCGACGCAGCTTTTTTCTTCCGCAGGTGATTTCCTCATTGCGTTTGTGCTGATCCGGATGACAGGAAAGATGCGTTATCAAGGCGATGTGGGAGCGTTGTACCTGATGCTTTATGGAATCGGAAGATTCTGTGTGGAATTTTTGCGTACCAATGAACAGGTGGGACTGTTCGGGCTGACAACGGCACAGTTGATATCCATTGTATTTATGATTGTCTCCATCCTATTATTTGCCCGGAATAAAAGAGCGGCAGACAAAGAGGATTTAATGTATATTTAGCAGGATCATTCCGTGTAAATGATGCGTATTCGTGCGAGAAGAAATTATAATAGATTCATTGCTTCGGAAGAAATCTGACTGATAATATCAACCACTGTGGCATCTCCGTACTGCCGATTTTCAAAAAATGCATAATAACCGCCATAGACCGTGTAAGACAGCACGACATTGACGGAAGGATCCTGTTTGTACTCCGGGTGAGCATCAAACAGGATTTTTTTTAGTTGATATTCGACTTTGCGTACCAGTTCTCCTGCTCTGGTTCCGGAAAACAGGATCCGGATGATGGTATCCCTGGAGAGATAGCCGAGAAACATATTTTTAGCCAGAACGGCGGGATCTTCCAGACAGTTTTGCGGATTTGGTATGGCTTCAATGACGGAGGCAACGACATCGGTTTCTAATTGATCGCTCAGATCATAAATATCTTTATAATGAGAGTAAAAAGTTGATTTATTGATCTGTGCCTTTTCGCATAATTCTTTGATGGTTATTTTTTCCAATGGTTTTTTGGAGCGAAGTTCTAAAAATGTATTGTGAATTGCAGTTTTTGTTTTTTCTATTCTGATATCCATGATCATACCTCATTTAATTGTAGCATTGTTTTTCAACAATTCTCGAAAAGCGTTGGTTTTCCAACGGATTGAAAAAGCTGTTTCTGTTCAAATGTGTTTTCGTTATTTATAATTATAATAGAATTGAGATGGAAAAACAACCACAGTTGATAAATGGAACTTTTGCCAAAAAAAATTGTCATGATTTAAGAGGGAGAGAGCATATGGATTTTTATGGATTTTATACGGGAAAAGAATTTGAAGCATATCGTTTTCTGGGGGCACATGCCTGTGAGAAAGGAACGGTTTTCCGGACATTTGCACCGAATGCACAGCGTATATCACTGATCGGTGAGTTCAATGGCTGGCAGGAGACGCCGATGCAAAAAGTACATGATGGTAACTTCTGGGAATGTTATGCGGAAAATGCACAAAAAGGAATGATGTATAAATATAAGATCTACGGAGCGGACGGAAGCTGCATCGATCACTGTGATCCATATGGATTTTATGCGGAGTTACGTCCGAACAGTGCATCCATTATCTATGATACAACGAATTATCATTTTACAGATGGAGAATGGATGAAAAAACGTTCCATTCATCGGGAAGCACCTTTGAATATTTATGAGGTACATTTCGGATCCTGGAGAAAAAAAGTGAATGATGATCCGGAAGGATGGTATACTTATCGGGAGATGGCAGATCTGCTGATTCCGTATCTGAATGAAAACGGATACAATTATGTAGAACTGATGCCATTGAGTGAGCATCCCTGCGATGAATCCTGGGGGTATCAGAATACCGGCTTTTTTGCACCGACATCCCGCTACGGAACACCGGATGACCTGAGGTATTTTGTCAATGCCTGCCACAAACACAAAATCGGTGTGCTCATGGATTTTGTACCGGTGCATTTTGCAGTGGATGCTTATGCATTGTGGAATTACGATGGTTCTGCATTATACGAATATCCGAATCAGGATGTCGGTTACAGCGAGTGGGGAAGCTGCAATTTCATGCATTCAAGAGGAGAAGTGCGAAGCTTCTTGCAGTCTGCCGCAGCATACTGGCTGGCAGAATATCATTTTGACGGTCTGCGGATGGATGCGGTGAGCAATCTGATTTACTGGCAGGGAAATGAAGCGAGAGGTGTGAATAATCTGGCTGTTTCTTTTATCCAGAATATGAATCAGGGGCTGAAAGACCGTTTTCCGACAGCGATGCTGGTGGCAGAGGATTCTTCTTCTTATCCGGGAGTGACAAAAACGGTGTGTGACGGCGGACTCGGATTTGACTATAAGTGGGATATGGGATGGATGAATGATACACTGAATTATTTCCGGACAGCACCGGAGTATCGTTCCGCAAACTATCATAAACTTACGTTTTCCATGATGTACTATTATAATGAAGCGTATATATTGCCGCTGTCTCATGATGAAGTGGTACATGGCAAGGCGACCATTATTCAGAAAATGAGTGGTGACTATGAAGAAAAATTTCCACAGGCCCGGGCAATGTACATGTATATGTATGCACATCCTGGCAAAAAGCTGAATTTTATGGGAAATGAAATTGCACAGTTCCGTGAATGGGATGAAAAACGCCAGCAGGACTGGGAGATTCTTAAATTTCCGAAGCACAGAGAATTTCATCATTTTATGATGGAACTGAATAACGTGTATGAAGCACATCCGGCGTTGTGGGAAGCTGATTATGCACAGGATGGGTTCCGATGGATCGACTGCCATCAGGAAGAAAAATGCATCTATGCCTTTGAACGGAAGAGCAAAAAGGAACGGATTGTTGCAGTGTTCCATTTTGGAAATACCGGGGAGCAGGAATATACTATGAAGATTTCCGATGCAAAAAAACTAAAACTGATTTATAGCAGTGATGATACAGAAATGAAAAAGGGACACCCGGAGTATCAGAAAGATCTGACAGTGGAAAAGGGACTGATTTCGATGTTGTTACCGGCATACAGTGCACGTTTTTATCAGGTGGAAAAATAAATAACGGAAAGTAACAGGTGGTTAATGATAAGAAATATCAATAAGGTGAAAAAAATTGAAATATCCAATTGCGATGCTTATAATTAGTACGAAACATTAAAAACACGCAAATGGAGGGAAATATTATGTTCAGAAAATTTAATGCAGGAAAAGTTGGTCTTTTTGTAGCAGGCCTTGCTTTTGGAACAGCAGGTATTAAAATCCTTACAAGCAAAGATGCTAAAAAAGTTTACACAGGATGCACTGCTGCTGTATTGCGTGCCAAAGATACCGTAGTAAAAACAGCAACAACTGTTCAGGAAAATGCAGGAGATATTCTTGCTGAGGCAAAACAGATCAATGCTGACCGTGCCGCTGCGGAAGCATATGTAGAGGATGAAGAAGTAGCTGAGGCAGAAGAAACTCAGACTGAGGAAGCACAGGCAGAATAATAATGAAATTTGTGATCAAGCATGAGATAAAAGGACGTCTTCGGGTTCATATGGCGCAGCAGCGCATGACATATGAGCAGGCTGACGTCCTGCAGTATTATCTGCAGCAGTCTGATCTTGTAGTAGACGCAAAAGTATACGAACAGACAGCGGACGTTGTGATCAGTTATAACGGAGACCGGGCTGCGATGATTCATTTATTGTGTACCTTCAAATATCAGATGGTGGAAGTACCGGAAGGTTATCTGGAGAGCACGGGACGTGAGTTAAACTCAGAATATAAAGAAAAATTAATTTGTAAGGTTGTATGGCATTATGGGAAAAAGCTGATCCTGCCGGCACCGATTCGAAATGTGATCACCATTGTGAATGGCATCCGTTATATATGGAAGGGCCTGCAGAGTCTGCGTCACCGTCGACTGGATGTGGCGGTTCTGGATGCAACGGGGATTGCGGTATCATTGCTTCGCCAGGATATGGGAACGGCAGGTTCTGTCATGTTCCTGCTTGGCATCGGCGAACTGCTCGAGGAGTGGACGCATAAAAAATCCGTCGGCGATCTGGCACGCAGCATGTCTCTGAACGTAGAAAAAGTATGGCAGAAAGTTGGAGATCAGGAAATTCTGGTATCTGCGTCAACCATTGAAAAAGACGATGAGATCATTGTTCATGCCGGAAACATTATTCCTTTTGATGGTGTGGTAACGACGGGCGATGCTACCGTAAATCAGGCTTCTCTGACCGGAGAATCTGTACCGGTTGCAAAAAACATAGATTCTTATGTTTATGCAGGTACTGTATTGGAAGAGGGCGAGCTTACCATCTGTGTAAAAGCAACCGGAAGTGCTACAAAATATGAGAAGATCGTTACCATGATTGAGGATTCCGAAAAACTGAAATCGAATCTGGAAGGAAAAGCAGAGCATCTGGCAGACAAGCTGGTTCCGTATACCCTGGGTGGTACCTTGTTGACCTGGCTGCTTACCAGAAATGTCACAAAAGCACTGTCTATCCTGATGGTAGATTTCTCCTGTGCACTGAAGCTGGCAATGCCGATTTCTGTGCTTTCCGCAATCCGCGAAGCACAGCAGTGTGACATTACCGTCAAAGGTGGAAAATATCTGGAAGCAGTTTCAGAAGCAACCACCATTGTATTTGATAAGACCGGTACACTGACAAAAGCAAAACCGACAGTGATTGATGTTATTCCATTCAACGATTCCGAGCCGGAAGAGCTGCTTCGTATCGCAGCCTGCCTGGAAGAACATTTTCCACATTCCATGGCAAAAGCTGTTGTGACAGCAGCAAAACAGAAAAAGCTGGAGCATGAGGAAATGCATTCCAAGGTGGAATATATCGTAGCACATGGTATTTCTTCTTTTATGGAAGAAAAACGTGTGGTGATCGGAAGTTATCATTTTGTATTTGAAGATGAGCAATGTGTGATTCCGGAAGGCAAAGAAGTGATATTTAACAACCTGCCGGAGGAGTGCTCCTGTCTGTACATGGCTATTGATCAGCAGCTTGCAGCTGTTATCTGTATTGAGGATCCGGTACGTGAGGAAGCAGCGGATGTAATCCGGGATCTGCGTGATAATGGTATCCAAAAAATTGTCATGATGACGGGAGACAGTGAACGTACGGCTGCAGCAATCGCACATAAAGTCGGCGTGGATGAGTATTATTCTGAAGTTCTGCCGGAAGATAAGGCAAATTTTGTAGAGCAGGAGAAAGCACTTGGTCATAAAGTTATTATGATCGGTGACGGAATCAACGATTCACCGGCTCTGTCTGCCGCAGATGCAGGTGTGGCCATCAGTGATGGTGCAGCCATTGCCCGTGAGATTGCAGACATTACCATCGCAGCGGATAATCTGCATGAGATTGTGACATTGAAGAAAATCAGCAACAGGCTGATGCAGCGTATTCATCGTAATTATCGTTTTATTGTGGGATTTAATGCAGGACTGATCGCACTTGGCGTTGGCGGAATCATTCAGCCAACCACATCTTCTTTGCTACATAATACGTCTACTTTGTATATTGGATTGAAGAGCATGGAAAATCTGTTGGATGAGCAGGAAAAAATAAATAAATAAAAGCATGTCGTGTTGAACAAGCGATTGTGTTTAAGTAAGTATAAGAAGTCCGTGGAATTTTGAAAAAAGATTCTACGGACTTCTCTTTTGTATATGTTGGCTTCTCACTGGAAAACTATTTATCTCAGTCGAGAAGACTCCCACTTCTGCAAGTGGTGAGTAATAACAAGT
>ENA-ORTY01000710-ORTY01000710.1-human-gut-metagenome-genome-assembly--contig:-NODE-710-length-42235-cov-37.589640_pt1 | contig 42235 bp, 42 predicted proteins | sample MGYA00241917_ERZ509198 | MGnify/ENA primary metagenome ERZ509198 (study PRJEB26280, sample SAMEA2338857) | human gut metagenome | biome: human gut; feature: human-associated habitat; material: faeces...
GTGTCTTGGTCCGCTGCTTCTTCAATTCCGCAAGGGCATTTTCAGTACTTTCAATATGCAGACTCATACAGTATGTGAAGCTTCCTGAGAACAATAGAATGTTTTTCCGGTTGAGGCGAGTTCAAAAATTTTGATGGTCTATAGGGTGGTAAATGACCAGATATGAACAAAATGGAATTTTATAATGAACGGCTTATATCGGTTGCATCATATACCCGACGGGGGCGGCTGCCGGGACATGGGCTGTGTTTCTGGTTTGCCGGAGAGGAATGGAAAAGGCTTTTTGAAGCCGGGAAGGAGAAGCAGCACGCCGGGAACCGTTTGCCTTTGAATGTTTTTAGCTGTGGCCGGCAGAGGAAGAAAGAGCGGTTCCGGGAGAGGAGCGTACGAAGAAATTTGAAAAAACAAGCCCTGCCATGGAGGGCATGGCAGGGCGGAAAAGAGGGTGGCCTTTTACGGGCAGAGGCATTAATAGTGGCCGCGGCGCGGGCCGGTCATCCACTTCCATGCGGTTTCCACAATGGCTCCGGCATCCTTGCACCTGGCTTCCCAGCCGAGGATTTCCTTGGCTTTCTTCGGATTGGCAATCAGGCGGGGCGGGTCGCCTTCACGGCGCGGGCCGTAACGGACGGGAATTTTTTTGCCGGTGACTTTTTCAGCCGTTTCCAGGATTTCCCGGACGGAAAGTCCCAGGCCGGTTCCGAGGTTGAAGCATTCTGTGGCCCCGCCTTTCATCAGGTAGTCCACCGCTTTCAAGTGGGCGTCCGCCAGGTCGTTGACGTGGATGTAGTCGCGGATGCAGGTGCCGTCCGGCGTGTCGTAATCCGTTCCGAAGACTTCGATGTATTCCTTTTCCCCGGTCAGCGTGAGCAGGATGTTGGGGATAAGATGGGTTTCCGGTTCGTGGTCTTCACCGATCAAGCCGTCTTCGCTGCAGCCTGAGGCATTAAAATAGCGCAGAAAAACGCTTTTGAGACCCCAGGCGCGGTCGCAGTCCCTGCAAACTTTTTCCAGCATGTACTTGGAACTCCCGTAAGGATTGATAGGATCCTGCTTTTCCGTTTCCGGGATAGGGATCTGGGTGGGAACGCCATACGTGGCGCAGGTGGAGGAGAAAACAAAGCGCTTGACGCCGGCGGCTTGCATGGCGCCCAGAAGGACGAGGGGCCTGGCGATGTTGTTCATGTAGTACTTGAGGGGGTTCTGGACGGATTCCCCCACATTGATGAAGGCGGCAAAGTGAATCACGGCGTCAAAGTTGCCCTTCATCAGGAGAGGATATACCACGGAGGCATCTCCCAAATCCCCTTTGACCAGTTTCACTTCCGGGTCCACGAGGGCTCCCGCGTGGCCGTACACCATGTTGTCCAGCACGGTCACGTCTGCGCCGGTTTTGACGAGCTGGCGCACCGTGTGGGAACCAATATATCCGGCTCCGCCGGTTACAAGTACTTTCATGATTTTATCAAATTTGGTGTTGAGCCGGTTTAACTTTTTCTCCGGCAAAGGCGTCCGGACATTTTGGAGTCTGCGGAACCTTCCGGTTCACTGCAGGCTGAATCCCTGTTCCAGACGCCTGTAAAAGTGACATGTTTTCCCCTTTTTGTCAATTTGCGATATATCTTGCCGCCGTCTCTCCGTTCTTTGTCTGCGGCGGTTGGAGCTTCTCCGTTTTCATGCCGGAAACTGCCCCGCTTTTTACTGGCTCCCGACAGGCATTTTTGCGAACATCACTTCATTATGAAACCGTCCGAGATCAGGAATGTTCTGGAAGACCATGAAGTGCGCCCCAGCAAGTCCCTGGGGCAGAATTTCCTGACGGATGAAAATGTGGCCCGCTGGATTGTGGAGCAGCTCGAAATCCGGCCGCAGGATTGCGTGGTGGAGGTAGGGCCTGGAACCGGCTCCCTGACGGAACATGCCGCACCCCTTTGCCGCAAACTGGTTCTGGTGGAATTTGATTCCCGTCTGGCGGAGTACCAGAAAGAGCGCTGGGCCGGTGATCCCCATGTGGAGGTTCACCATGCAGACGGCGCTTCCTGGGATCCGCGGGGGTTGTTTGCGGAGGCCCCTGTCAAATTCCTTGGCAATCTTCCCTATTCCGCGGGGGGAGCCATCCTCCAGAATTTCCTGTCCAGGCCCAGTGCTGTGGAACGTGCCGTGGTGATGCTCCAGAAGGAGTTTATCGACCGCATTCTGGCGACGCCGGATGATGATACCTTCGGGCTGTTGTCCCTGCGCATCCAGAAAAACTGGATTCCCCGTGCCCTTAAAACCATTCCGCCGGAAGCGTTTCATCCCCGTCCGCGTATTGATTCCACCGTGATGCTGCTCACTCCCCGCCCTGCCCGCGAGCTGCCTCCATATGACGACCGCCTGATGGATGAACTGATGCGCAAGGCTTTTTCCCAGCGGCGCAAACAATTGAAAAAACAGCTCCCCGCTTCTCCTCCGTGGGAGGGCGTGGCTGCTTCCCTGGGGCTTTCCCCTTCCGCCAGGGCTGAGGAATTGAATTTGTCCCAGTGGGTGGAATTGGCGCGCGTTTATGATACCAATCCTCTCAAGGATGTGGCGCAGAGCGGAGATGAATTGTTTGACATCGTGGACGAACTCAATCAGGTGACGGGGCAGGGCACGCGCCGGGAAATACATGAAGGCAGCCTTCGTCATCGCGCCGTACATATGTTCCTGGTCAATAAGCATGGAGCTGTGCTTCTCCAGAAAAGGTCCCTGTGGAAAGACAGGCAGCCGGGCAAATGGGATTCCTCCGCAGCCGGGCATCTGGATGCCGGGGAAAGTTATGAGGAAGCTGCGGTGCGGGAGCTGAAGGAAGAACTGGGGGTGTCCGGCTGCGGGCTGCAGAAAATCGCGGATTTTGACGCCGGAGAAAATAACGGCTGGGAATTCATCTCCCTCTATGAAGGGCGGTATTCCGGGAAAGTTCGTTTTCCGGCGGCGGAGGTGGACAGCGTGCAGTGGTTCACGCCGGAGCAAATCCAGGCGTGGGTGGAACGCCGTCCGCAGGATTTCTCGCCTGCGTTCATTCCCTGCTGGAATGCATGGCTGGCCGCGAATAGAAAAAATCATTCTAACTCAAATACATATCATGATAAACCCTGATCAATTATCTCCGGAACAGATCCAGTCCATCCGGACCTGGGCGGAAGAAGGACTGGATTTAAACGCCATCCAGAAAAGGCTGCATGAGGACTTGAACATCAAGCTGACGTTCATGGATACAAGATTCCTTCTTCAGGATCTGGATATCCGCATCAGACAGCCGGAGCCGGAACCCGAAGCCGAGCAGCCCGGAGAGCTTCCCGGAACAATGCCTCCCCCTGCCTCCCTGCTGGGAAAAACCCAGGTAACTGTGGATGAAATAACGCCTCCCCACGCCCTGATGGCCGGCAAGGTTTTATTCAAGAGCGGTGCCCAGGGCGCATGGGATATTGACCGTACCGGCCGTATCAACTGGGACGCTACGCTTGGAGAACCTACGGCGGACGACCTGAGGGAATTTGAAACGGAACTGCAATCCGTCATTCGCAGCCGCATGGGAGCCATGTGAGGGAAACGGAAAATATTCCGCTTGAAATGGACTGGAAGCAGGAACTTGCCGGGTGGCGGTTATTTCCAATAAAAGCCCTGGCTGGAATGGGAAATGCCGCGTCCGCATGCCATTCGGGAGAGAATGCCTGCCCGGAAAAAATGCGCGTTCATTTGGTTCCATAGTAAAATAAAAGCAACAAAAGGACTATCATGGAAATACCGGAGGAAATGATTGAAACGCTGGTGCCTGCCGTTCGGGAGCAGCTGGAGTCGCCGGACACCGCTTATGTCAAAAACTGTCTGGAACGCCTGACGGGGCGGGAAAAACTGGGGGAACAGGAAGCTCTGGAACTGATGGCGCAGGCTCTGGCCATTACTATTAATGCGATGGTGGTGGGGGGCCGCTCCTTTGATTCGGGAAAGTACAAGGCGCTGTTGAAAGATCTCCCGGCTCTTCCGGATGAGGCTCCGTGATAAATCTCGACAATCTCCGGAATTGATTCATAATCCTTTCTTTCACTTGAAATTTTATGGCAAAAAAACCATTAGAAACAGGTGCTCCGGAAGCGTCCGCAGCTAAAAAAACGGCTGCTCGCAAGACGACGGCCAAAAAGACGGCCTCTACTACCAAAAAGGCCGCCGCAGCTGAAAAAAAAGCTGCTGCTGACGCCGTTTCCGTAGAAGCACCCAAAACCAAAATCAAAACGGTCAAGTCCGCCCCGAAAACCGCGGTGAAGACGAAAACCGCGAAAACAGCCAAAAAGGCGGCTGATGAAAAGGCCCCTGTCTCTGAAACGGTTGTTGCCCCTTCCGAGGCCCCGGCTCCTTCCGCTCCCGTGGAAAAGGAGATGATGCCCGAAGCTCCCCAGAAGCCCCAGGCTGCCGCTCCGGTCAAGGTCAAGCGGGAATCGTTCCGCCCCAATCGCAATGCGGAACAGCAGGAGCGCCATGAACAGCATGGCGGAGATGTCTTTGCCCAGCCGGAAACGGTGGGCGGCGCCTCCGAAGGTCCTTTTAACAAGCGCAAGCGCCGCCGCCGCAATAAGAAAGGCGGCGGTTCCGAAGACCGCCAGCCCATGCAGGATGCCGCTTCTCTCAAGCAGTTGGATTGTAAGAAGGTGGCTTCCCGAGCCTGGAAAATGTTCCTGGCGGAAGTGTCTGAAGAAGGCCTTGCCCTGATGGACGACCAGACGGCACGTGAGGCGGCCCGCCGCGCTTTCCGCTGTGCGGAATTCTTCATGATGGAGGAAGCGCGCCGCAAGCATGCCCAGAAAGCAGCTCTCCAGCAGCAGGAGAAAACTTCTTCTCCGGAAGAGGAACGGGATTCCGAAGAGGATTCCGGCGAAGAATAATTCCTGTCTGTGTTGATGTTTTTGCCCTGCGGCGGATGCCGCAGGGCATTTTTGTATCCTCCGGGTTTATTTTCCGGAGTTTGAATGGCCGTGTTTTATCCGGTGCATTGGGAAGCAGCATGCATCACTCTTTGCCACCTGAGGGCAAAAAGCAGCCTTTTCTTCAACCAGGGCACTTTTTGAGAATGGGAGAGCGTTGGAGACGCCTGGATGAAAGCGGACTTTATTTCGTGCCGTTCCCCGTTCTTGTTCCTCCTAAACCTTTTTGCCTCTCCATTTCCCGCTCTTGAGGTACCACCATGCCAGGAAGATCAGAGTAACGCCGTAAACGTGTTCGGAAAACCAGCAGAGAGCCACATCCGGCTTGAGCCTGATGATGCCGTAATAAATGACGGCCGTGTAAACGGCCAGGGAAATCATTTCCATGATGAATCCCGCCTTGGTATTGCCTGTGCCGGATACGGCATTGAACAGGATGAATGACGGAGCCATGATCAGTGTGGAAGAAGCCATCACATACACGGAATTGACGCTGGCGGCAATCAGGGACGGACTATCCGTGAAGGCACGGAGGACGGACTCCGGAAACAGGCACAGTATGATGAGCAGGGGGATCAGGATGGCGTATGTCAGTTTGAGAGTCATGCCGCAGGTTTTGAACAGGCAGCGCTGTTCTCCCGCTCCAATCTGGTTGCTGATGAGAGCTCCTGCCGTGGTGGCAAAAGCGCTGATCACCATGATCAGCAGGGCGGAAATATTGCGGACGATGTTGGTAACGGCCAGCGGGCGTTCCCCCAAATGTTCAATCGCCAGGAAAAAAATAAACCAGATGGAGACGGAAATAAAAGATTGCACCATGGTCCATCCGGAAATGGACAGCATTCCCTTCAGCAGATGGGGGCGGAGTGTGAATGCCCGGCGGAAGCCGTACTTCCGTTTATCCGCCGTCATGCTTGTGTAGATGATGAAAAAGAGAAGGGAGACTGCTTCCGATACGCTGGAGGCAATGGCCGCCCCTGCTATGCCCGCGGCGGGAAAGCCGCCTTTCCCGAAAATGAGGCAGTAATTTAACGCGACATTGCTCAGGAGCATGACAATGGAATTGACCGTCAGAATCTTCGTCTGGGTAATCCCCACGTAATAGGCTCGGAACATGACGCAGAGGAAAGAGAAAAAAATACCGTAGGTGCGCCAGTGCAGGTAATCCACCGTGGCCCCGTACACCTGTGGGGATTCAATGATGTCCCGCAGGATGATGGGGGAAAAATATTGGGATGCGGCGAAAAGGGCTACCGCCAGGACCAGCATGAAATAACAGCCCTGAACCATGGTGGGGGCAATCCTGTTGTAACGGCGTTCCCCGTTGCGGCGCGCAATGATGATTTGTGCGCCAAAGCCGAAGCCGAATGCCAGCATGAACATGGCCATGTAATACACGCCGCCCAGAGCGCATGCTCCCAGCGCCACGTCCCCCACGCGCCCCAGGAAGACGGCATCCGTCAGGCCGATCATATGCTCAATGATCAGGCTGATCATGAGGGGGTATGACATGAGCCATATCTTTTGATAGGAAGTAAAAGAAGGATTATTCATAGCGGGGGCAGCCTGCGGGCATGGTCCGCCAAGGGCAGGCGCTAAAGGCCAAATATTTTTGAATTAAAATGTTTTCTTGCAAGAAAGAAATGCGTTTGCTTCCGCACATGTCATGAAAATGGGGGTAATGCCCCGGGTCAGCTGAGCGGCAGTCTGGTTTCCGGATACCGCAGGGGGGATTTGGTTGGTTGTTTCATGAAGGCCAGCACGAAAGCCACCATGCCCACACGGCCCACAATCATGTTGAACACGATGATCCATTTGCCGGCATCACTGAGTTCCGGAGTGACGTTCCATGAAAAGCCTACCGTGGCGAAAGAGCTGACTACCTCGAAAAACAGGCGTTCCAGACTCAACCGCGGTTCTGCAAAACACATGACCGTAGTCATCATGCCTACCCAGGCTCCGGCCAGGATGACGGTGATGACGGCCCGTTCCACCACATTGCGGGCAATCCGGCGCTTGTGCATGACCACGTCTTTCTTGCCCTGTAAAATGCGCGCCACCTCCCCGCAGGAAACGGCAAATGCGGTGGTATGGACTCCTCCCGTGGTGGAACCGGGATTGCCTCCGATGAACATGAGAGCTCCCAGAAACAGGGCGTATGGAGCGCTGTTGAGCGCCATGTCCGAAATGTTGAATCCTGCTGTGCGGGCCGTTGCATTGAACAGGCTCTCCCACAAAATCCAGTACCACGGATCGGCAGACGTAAACAGGCTGCCGTCAATTATTTTAATCAGGAACAGGATCAGCCCGCCGCCAAGCACCAGCGCGGCGGTCATGCGTACGACCAGCCAGCTGTATGTGGACCAGTGGCGGCTGACGGTGTTCCGGGCATCCCAGCCCAGTGCGACTCTGGCCCGGCGGACGATTTCCAGATACATGGCGAATCCCAGGCTGCCGCAAAGCACCATGACCATAATGGTAATCTGGCCGCCCATATTGTAGGCTACGCCCGGCGTGGCCAGGTTATCCGCAAACAGGCTGAATCCCGCATTGCAGAAACCGGAAACGGAATGGAAGACGGCGTACCACCAGAGCGTGTCTCCCTCCAGCCCCGGAACATGTCTCCAGGAAAAATAGAGGCCTATGGCGCCCAGCGCTTCCACCCCGAACGTGACGGCAATAATATTCTTGATGAACCGGTCTACCTGGGCAATGCCTTCTTCATCCAGCAGGTTGCTGATGGTTACTTTGGAACGCAGGCTCAACCCCTGGCCAACCATCAGGGAGACGAAATAAGTGAACGTCATGATGCCGAAAGCTCCCACTTGGAAAAGCACCAGCAAAATGGTCTGTCCGTAATTGGTGAAGTGTTCATGAACATTCAGGGGGACCAGCCCCGTGACGCAGACGGCGCTGGTGCTGATGAAATAGGCGTCCGTGGCGGAAAGGACGATGCCGTCCTTGGTAGCTCCCGGCGACATGAGAAGAGTTCCTCCCAGCGCAATGAAGGCAATCAGGGTAAGCAGGAAAAGAAGGGCGGGACGAATGCGCGGGAGGTGGAAGCCCCTGTTCCGGCGGGCGATGCGGAAAAAATATTCCTTGAGGTTCAGCAGAGGGGCGGCTCCGTAGCAGAGGCAGAGCGCGCGGAAAATGTTCTGAAGCTCTATTTTGGAGATAAAGGTGGAATGGAAAAAGTCGCCTGCCAGCATGACCAGAATCACCAGCCCCAGCCCCAGTTCTACCCACCGGGGGTTGCGGATGGCCCTGGCAAGCCATTTTTCCCGCAAAATGCCGATGACGCCCGTGAGCTGGCCCAGCACCAGGAAGGAGAGAATTTCGCGGAAATAGCGCAGGGAAAGCTGGTCTTCATGAATTTCCCCGAAGCCGTTCCACCACAGCAGCCACATCAATGCGGCCAGTGTGCACAGGCCGAACCCCATTTCCATGACCTCAAAACGGTTCAATAGCGGTTTTTCATTCGTCTCATTCACAAGCCTGCAATGGTGATGCCTCTGATGCTGGGGGGAGACTACTGCATACGGAAAGATTTGAGAAGCCCTTATATCGTTTCCAGGCGGTCCTGGCTGGAGGCAGGAAGGCGCCTTGGAAAAAAATTTTTTCATGTGAAGGAAAATAGTTGCCAATCCGGCGCCGCCGTGCATAATAAGCCCCGTTCTTACCAAACCATGTGCGCTCGTGGCGGAATTGGTAGACGCGCTAGATTCAGGTTCTAGTGGAGGCAACTCTGTGAAGGTTCGAGTCCTTTCGGGCGCACCATATAATCCCTTTTAAGTTAATAGCTTGAAAGGGGTTACTTGTTTGTAGCATCCGCCACTTCAAAATTCTTATTTTTTGACCAACTGGGGGACATTCGGGGGACATAAAATTTTCTAAAAACAGTTGAAACATAAGAGGAATTTATTTTATGCGCTAGATAAAAATCTACACTAATTTGTTTCTCTCTACAATGAATAGAACTACACTGTCTTACTTCACAATCCTCCCCTACGGGGAAGGATTGTGAAGATGATCGCCACACGTAGCGACGAAGCCAGCGACACCCTCAGAGCCCTTGAGGCCGCAGGAGGGGGAGCCGCTGTCGCAACAGGTGCCGTAACAGGCAAGTCAGCCCTCCAAAGACTCATTGAGTCAATACGCAACCCCAACCGCGACATCGGCTTTACCTACGGTGACTGGAGCCAGATCGGAGCCGGTCACAAGACCCCGGCCCAGAACATCCAGAAGATCCTGCAACGCGCTATCGACAATCTCCCGGAAGGCGACCCGAACAAGAAGATCCGCATGTTCGACATCCGACGCACGGCAGAGGGCCTCGAAAGAACCAACCTCGGCCGCAACCTCAACATGCTCTACAACAACGGCCTGGGTCTCGGACGCCCTGGAGCAGGCGCTGAGTGGACCGCCGCCTACGACAGAGAGCTGGCAAAAGAACTCGGCAAGACCCAGTCCATCCGCAGGTACATGACCGACCTTCCCTCTGGCGGCAGCGTAGGAGCTACCGGGACAGAAGAAGGCCTTCTGCGAGGCGAAATGAACGGGAAACGCATTGGCGGCAAAAGAGTTTTAGATAACAAGCTCATCACCTACGGCTCCGACAACCCGGAAGACTACCCTGACTTCATCCGCAAGAAACGCCTCCACGTCGGCAACACCCACGGAGGTTCCCCTTTCATCGACCCGGACTACGTGGATAGCCTCAAGAAGATCAACTCCAGGGATAAAGTGCTGGGACGGCTCGAAGAGTATGTCTCGGGCAAGCGCGAAGGGCTCACTCCCGAGGCCCGGAAATCCCTTAGCGACGTACTTGCCAGGGTTAAATCGGGCCAGAAGCTCGTCACGATTGCCGGTTCCGGGCGCGGCGACTACATGGCCGGACGCCTGATTCCGTCGCTGGAGTCAGCCGACAGGTTCGGTCTCGGCAGGGGCAAGGTGACCTTTGCTCCTCTCCTTGCCAACTACGTTCCCGGTTCCCCGGAAGCAACCTCACAGGTCGGCCAGGCCTTCGCGAAGATGGACCCGCATGGACGAGTTGTCCCTTTTGGCCGTCTTCCCGGCGATGCCTACGCCGCACTTCAGCGTCTGGCCGATACCAACATGGCCTCGACAGGCACCATGGCAATCTCCGAGGCGGCCAACAACGGCAACCTCAACGCGATCCCCAGGAACTGGAACGACCTCAATAGCTCTGGCTGGGATCGTATGAATGCCAAGAAGGACATTATACGGGGACTTACTGGCAAGGACGTTGATCCCGGCATGGTTAATCTGGATTCATGGAACCGGGGGAATATCGACCATATGATCGATGGCAACAGATCCCAACTGCCCAACAGGGCGTTCCTGGAGACGAACAGCAGGATGAATCCGTCATCTGAGATACTTCATAGGTTTACAACTCCGGAATCGGAAACCGGAACCTCCCTGCGACAGCTAAAAAACAGCCCGACTTCATGATGAAGAAGAGCTGCTGAATGGAGGCTTTACCCATTCCTGGCTTCCAGTGTCCTGACGATCGCCTCGGCTCCACGTTTGTACACGGTCACGGCCAACAGCTCTCCGTCGCGGAAGACGGCCCAGAAGCGGGTTCCCTTGTATTTCTCAATCGTCAGCATCAGGCAACTCCTCCTTTCCGGGATGATGGCGGGAATCAAGCCGGTGTCTCAGTACGGCCCCGATATTGGCTTCATACATGTCCCGTGTGTGCTTGTTGCAGGCGACAGCATAAAGGCACCGGGCATCAAGGATGTCGATGCCCTCCCCACCGAGCCGGATGCAGCTTTCAAGGGTAGCCAGCTCCGTCTCCGGAATCGGCGAATCCAGCAGAATGCTTTCGTCCTCGTTCAGAGTCTCCTGCTGTTCTTCCGTCAGTGCCGGGAGGTTCACCAGAGCCGTCATGGATGGGCCATGAATTGTCAGCTTGCTGAGTCCCAGCGAAGGATCGTTTTGTTGACTGTTGTACAGCGACACCGCCTTTTCAATCCGGGCCAATAGTTCCGTGTCCCATTCCAGGTACACATACGGAGCATCCGTATCGTATTCGCTCGTGGAACGCAGTTGAGCGATGATGGGTATCGTCTTCATGTTTCGTTCTCTTCCTTTCCTGTCAGAGTTACTTCCAGAAGAAGGCTACGACGCCCAGGACCATCAGCACGGCGAGCAGATACGGAGCCACGGCCACCAGAGCTGACAGGATGCCGACGACAACCGGCCCCAGCAAACACAGCAGTACGAGCGCCGCCAAGGCGATCATGATGCCTTTCATGTTCATGGCCGTGCCTCATTCGTTAACCCTTGTCCGGGATGATCGACGAACCGGAGCGGAGGAGGACACCCATTGCTTGAGAGCTTGCCGTCCGGCATAGGTAATCAGCCAGCAGTCGGGACGAAGCAGGAGTTCCTCTTCCTTTGTGCGGATGATGAACTCCCTCCCGGCCAGACAACGGACGGCGTGCCTGACGCTTTCCTGTTCGATGCCACGGCATTCCACCATGATCTCCTCGTCATTGCGTTCAAAGTCGCCATGAAGGTACAGGAGAATGGACAGCTCCAGCCCGGTCAGGGACGGAGTCCGTCCCATACGCTTCAACCGTAGATGATGTTTTCTTTTCATGGTCGTCTCAGGTCAGTTGTTAAGGGTATAGCTGTCGGCCAGATCCCAGAGCTCCCGGTTCAGTCGCGTGTTGCCGTCAATACCGTTGAGCGCCCGCAGGGAACGACGGCGGTAGACATTCTCCTTCTGAGGCTTCAAGGGGACTCCTCCCCGGATCAGGTTTTCCTGAACCCGGTTGAAGCACTGCCAGACGGTAGCCGGACCTCCCGTCGTAAAGCCGATATCGTTCCAGCGCCGGGGCGACAGAAGTGCTTCGGGACGTATCCTGTCTTCGTAGTCGTTTCCCAGGCGCAACCGGGCCGCTTCATGAACGAAGTCCACCTGCCGCCTGTAGGGGAGTTCGACTCCCTGCATGCGATAGATGTCGTCCTTGATACGGGGCGTTTCAGAGGCCAACTGAAGACTGGCGGCGATCACCTCGTCCCCGGCATGGCCCATGTGGCGGATGTTGATCGCGGCAATGCGTGCTCCGACAATCAGGCCGTTGGTGCAGACTAGCCGGAAGATACCGGCCATGAGCTGGTAGGAGCAGCTGCCGTTGTGGCTGTTGATCATGACCACTTCGATGCGCCGGTCACGGTTGTGTTCCAGCACGTCCCGGTGGGCGAAGCGGATCAGGTGTTTGCGTGTAGGAGTGCCGTCAGGTTTCCGGGTGCGCTGTTCCTGGGCTCCGACAACGAGGAACCCGGCCTCTTCCATCTGGTCGAGCAGGGAGTCGGAGGAGACGAAGCGGTACTTCTCCGAACGGCTGTCGTCCTCGCGGTCGGCAAAGACGGAGGGTGCGACACGCCGAATCTGGTTTCTGTCCAGCGGGCTGTTGTCGCGGTTGCGATAGAGTTCGCGTGTGGATGTGTGAGAATTCATATGCATTGATGATTGGTTTGTTGCAACAAAAAGCCCGCCTCCCGGGACAAGGCCGGGAGGCGGGCAAAGGCAGGAAGCAGAGAAGCTACTTCCTCAAGGATATATGACGTGGAGAGAAGGGATTTTTCAGGCTGTCAATTGTACTCTCATAAAATTTATATTTGGATGGCAATAGAACACTCTTGAATATATTATTCTTTGCACGGAATGGATATTGTCAGCAAAGAAAAGCGCAGCCGGATAATGTCCGGCATCAAAGGAAAGAACACGAAACCTGAACTTTTTTTGCGTTCAGCGCTGCATAAACTGGGTTTCCGTTTTCGCATCCAGAGAAAGGACCTGCCTGGTAAACCAGACATTGTTCTGCCGAAATACAAAACTATCATCTTCGTTCATGGCTGTTTCTGGCACCAGCACCCGGGATGCAAATTCGCTTACATGCCTAAAAGTAATGTTGAATTCTGGACGAACAAGCTGGAAGGCAATGTCATTCGTGATCACCTGACCGAAAAGGCTCTGGAAGAAATGGGCTGGCGTATCCTCATCGTCTGGGAATGCGAAGTCAAAACATTGATCGAAAACGATTCATCGCTCCGAGCCATGATCACGGAAGAAAAAATGGCGTAGTTTTCTGATTTCACACTTGCGCTGGGAATGAAGTATGACATTCTGTCATTGAAAAATCCCAGAAATCATGTATCAGGAAATCCCTTCTCACAATACTCGCGTCTTGGAACAGGCCAGAGAATACTATACACAGCAGATGCTGGCCGACAAGCTGGGCTACAGCGTGCGTCAGATTGCCCGCTGGGAGTCGGGGGAAACACCTATACCTCGCACAGCGCAATTGGCTCTGACCGGTATTCTGGGAAGCCGAACCACCGGTCCTTTACAGAAAAATGATTTTACCTTCATTGATTTGTTTGCCGGAATAGGTGGTATCCGTCTTGGTTTTGAATCTCAGGGAGGACAATGTGTTTATACAAGCGAATGGGATTCGTATGCCCGGAAAACATACGTGGCCAACTTCCCTGATTCCCACGAAATTGATGGTGACATTACCAAGGTAAATGCACGCGATATTCCTGATCACGATGTCCTTCTGGCGGGTTTTCCCTGCCAGCCGTTCAGCATCGCCGGGGTCTCCAAAAAAAACTCTCTTGGTGTCCCCCACGGCTTCGCCTGCAAGACGCAGGGAACTCTCTTCTTTGATGTTGCGCGGATTATCCAGACCAAACGACCGAGGGCCTTCCTGCTGGAAAACGTCAAAAACCTTATGTCCCATGACAAGGGGCATACCTTCGCCGTCATTCGCGAAACGCTGGAAAAGGAACTGGGCTACAAAATATTCTACCGCATCATCGACGGCAAACACTTCGTCCCCCAGCACCGTGAACGCATCATCATCGTCGGATTCGACGGAGCAACAGACTTCTCGTGGGATCACATCCCGCTCCCGCCGCTTGATGAACATTCCCCGAAAATGAAATCCGTTCTCCACCGCGACAACGGGACGGAACCGGATACCGACGCAGGAAGATATGTTGATTCGGTGACCGGAAAGGTAAATTCCCGCTACATTCTGAGCGACAAGCTCTGGGCCTACCTTCAGGCCTATGCGGAAAAACATCGGGCGAAGGGTAACGGATTCGGTTGCAGTGTCGTTACACCCGAAGACACCTCACGAACCCTTTCTGCCCGGTATTACAAGGACGGCTCCGAAATTCTGATCTCCCGCGGGGAAGGTCTGAACCCTCGTCGCCTGACCCCCCGCGAATGTGCTCGCCTCATGGGTTTCCCGGAAGAATTCAACATTGTTGTTTCCGATACGAGAGCTTACAAACAGTTCGGCAACTCGGTCGTTGTCCCTGTCATTCGTCATGTTGCGGAAATCATGAAGCCCTGTATCATGCAGCTGAAAAGGGAACATGAAACCAGCTTTCAGCAGGGCATCCTCTCCTTCGCACAATAAACGCCGCCATCCGCATGAAAAAAGGCCATCTTTCCGAATACTTCGAAGGCGTTGCCGTCAAGGAACTGAGTCAGGTCGAAGCCAATATTCTTCGATCCCATCAGCATGAATTCAACGCCAGCCGGGAACTAATCACGTTGTTGGGTAGGTGCGAAGGTATGGGAAAACAAACACTGCCATCCACCTTCTTGTACCTCAACGACGACGAAAATGCCCGGATCGTTTGTGAAGGAGAACTGACTTGGTATGATGCCCGCGCAAAAGCCCGTATTAAACGTGGTGTGGATCGAACGGAACATCGGCTCTACTTCCCGTCCAACGAAGTGATCGAACGGATGAATGCAGGAGACCTTTTCTTTCTGGCGAAAAGATCTGAAACACGCTGGCTTGTTGCTATCGTGGAGCGGGACACTTCCATGGCCCGGCAGCTCCTGTGGCTCTTCGGTATGGACGAACTGCCCCGATGCGGCATGGTCGTCCAGCAATCCGATGTCATGAATACCCGCGCGCTTGAATACAGTACCTCATTCATCCTGAACCAGCTGGGAATAGAAATCGCCGTTACGAGCGATTATCTGGAAGAAATGCTGACTTCATTTGGCGGAAAGTTTCCCTCGACAAAAGAATTTTCTGCCTTCGCCCGTTCCAGATGCAGAGATGTCTGTCCAAAAGACTCTCCGGCAGATGAGGTCCTGATGGCATGGATGCTTCAGGAGGAACAGATGTTCCTGACCTTGGAAAACCATATCCTTCAGGAACGCATCAATCAGGGGTTTTCGTCAGTCGAGGATTTCATACAGACTTCTCTTTCTGCACAAAATCGGCGTAAATCCCGCGCGGGATCAGCATTGGAAAATCACATCGAATGTATATTAAGAGCCAGACAGATACCTCATGCATGGGGTGCAAAAACGGAAGGTAAATCAAAACCCGATTTTCTGTTCCCCGGAGCAAGGGAATATCATGATCCTGCATTTCCAGTTGCATCTCTTCACATGCTGGGTGTCAAGTCAACCTGTAAGGACAGGTGGCGTCAGGTTCTGGCAGAGGCCGACAAAATTGACATCAAGCATCTGTTGACGCTTGAACCCGGCATTACTCAGGACCAAACAGATGAAATGAGAGCAAAAAAACTCCAGCTTGTCATTCCTGCAAGTCTACACGACAGTTATACTCATTCCCAACAAAGTTGGTTATTCACCTTGGAAGAATTTCTTGCGATCGTTCATGCTGTATAATTGTATCCACATGTTGCTTCAAAGTCAAAACATCTCATTTTCAGTATGATCCAAGCTAAAAAGAAGCCAACCTCACGGCAGGCTTCTGAATAGACAGCATTCCTTTACTGCCTGTACCATCCGAAACATTCCCTCCTGTACTGACACCAGGAACATTGCATCCCGGGTTGTGGGGGTGGAAACGTTCGGTGGTGATGCCTTCATAGGAGATTTTGTACAGATCAGCGATGCGTTGACTGCGTTGTTCGTTGTCTGGTGCAGTCTTGACTCGGATCACCTGAGGCGTCTTCGTCTTGACCAGATAGATCAGATCTAGTGACGGAGGCGTGTCTCCCGTCGCCTCTTCGATCATCATCTGATAGGTGATTAACTGGAGTTCATGGCCAAAGGCGGCATGACTGGCATCCGGCTTGGCGGCAGCGGATTTGTAGTCCACTGCCGTCAGGTCGTGCTGGACGAGATCAATGACGCCTCGCACAGGAACCGGCAGACCGGGGATGGTGGCCGACAGTCCTACTTCCACTCCCAAAGGCATCTGTGAAGCAACCTCGTCGGAATCGATGTAGGCCTTGACCATGTTCCATGCACAGGAGAGGACTTTCTGTCTCGTTTCTTCGTCGGCGTAGTCTACAGGGCCTTCCAGTTTCTCCAGCTCCAGGAAGTGGGAAGAAAAGGCTGCTTTCATGGTCGCTTCACAGCTGTCCTCTCCCCTCCACCGGGCGAGGTTGAAAGACTGGAGTGTGGCGTGGATGGCCTTGCCGACATGTAGAGCGACCGTTGTCGGTTTTCGTATTTGTGCCACTCTCTCGAAGAAGAAGCGCAGGGAACACGACAGGTACGATTTAACGGACGAGGGAGACAGGTAGTCCGGGAGTATGGCAGAGGGGGAAGGAGTCTCTGAAGGGAGGTCTCTTCCCAATGCCATAGCTGGGTTCAGGGAGTATGAACGTATTGGCCGGATTACGGGAGCGATCATGGTCAGTACGGGTTGGAGTTGCCGGCATAGGTCGCAGCGGGACGGCGGGTGTAGTTGTTCTTGCCCGATGCCGAACGTTTGGGTGATGAGCCGGAGCGATTCATCAGTTCGTCGATCAGCCCGGAGGCTTCCATGCGGTTGAGCATGGCAACGGACTTGTTGAATCTCCGGGTAGCCAGTTCATTCAGGGCAGAGTCATCCAGTCCGACCTTCCCGGCCAGTTCCAGGATGAGAGACTGTTGTTTCTCCGAGCATTTCCATGCGCGAGTAGGTTCAACAGGGCCACCAGAAGCGCCTACAGGAGGCGTTTGTCTCACGGATGATGTGGATGTCGTCTGTGAACCGAAAGCCCCGGGAACCGGCTTTTGCGCAGGTTGTATGCCGTAATGTTCGTTGGGGACGAATCCGACCTGTTGAATCTGGGCATCGACGGCAGCCTGAAGGGAACCATAGAGCCGTTCTGTCTCGAATGGCAGCTCTGATGTGTTGCTGATTTCTGTTTCTATGGATACCTCGAATTGGTGGGAGGAATACCCCGGTAGTCCGAGACGTTTGCTGTAGTTGGCGATGAGTTTGATAGCCATGATGGTTGTTTCTTTCTTGTTGATGGGTAGATACAGTAAAGCCGCCATGCCCGAGGTAGGGAGCATGGCGGCTTTGTGAAAATGAGAGGCAGGTAAGCTCCTGTGTCTGGTATATATGACGGTGAGGGAGGTGTTATTTCAGCACAGGAGAAGGTTTCATATCTCGTTGTCCGGGGAAAGTGGACATGAACTTGTCATAACCTGCCCCATGTACCGTAGAAGCAGTTTTAGTAAGTTGTTGCCAATAGGAAGATCTCATGCCGATATTTTATGATGTGGGTGGTATTGATGGATATTCAAAATCCAGTTTATGCAAGTCAGAGATCTCAAATATTTCGCAATCAGGATTTTCTTCAAGATCAGGCATAATGATGGGAATATACTCCTCTTTTGGCTCTTCTATCGGTAAGTATACAGTATTGTAACCAATCCACTTCTGATATGGACCATACCATTGCGTAACGGCAATGATATTAACAATAGCAGAAGCGGCGATAACGATACCCAGCGCCCACACCGTCACCCGGGCACTCCGGTGCCATGGTTGTTTAGTTTCTTTCATAATAAGAATCTCCTTTCTTTGGGCTGTTGGATGATTCAATCGTAACCAATTGATTGCAGATACTCCCTAGGATCTTCCGCATCCAGAATCTCTTTGATAAACTTCTCATCTTCCGTTTGAGGAGAGAGAAAATCCTCCGGGTGTTTGGTCCTTTGGTCTTTGAGTTTGTGTGCTAGTAACTTGACTACTGGAAGGCTACTAATTCTTGGCGATCCCAATACAACTGGCTGGTGTCTGCATGGATTAGGATCTACGATAACGGCGTAAAACAATGTCGGAACCAATATCAGGCTTAGAACCCACACAGTGATCTTTGCACTCCGGGGCCACGGTTGTTTAGTTTCTTTCATAATAATCTCCTTTCTTTGAGTTATTCAGGAAACACTCTGCCGTAGACTCTACAGCAGGGTGTTGTGCATCTATACCATATGCGCTTGGCGATTCCGTCAATATGGTTCAAATGTCTCGCAAATCCCGTCACCTAACCGTTCAATTTCCTCGAAGTCGGGAAGTATGAAGTTAACACGTGGAGCGTTCTTGTACTCTTGAACTTTTTCGCAAAGAAGCCACACATTGGCCGAAGCAATAACAAAACCCACTCCCAAAACCCACACCGTCACCCGGGCACTCCGGGGCCATGGTTGTTTGATTGGTTTGTCTTTCATAATAAAGGTACTCCTTTCTTTGAGTTGTTCGTATCTCCGGCTACCACTTCATAGGAGCAGGAGACGTTTCATTGTACCTTCTATGATAATAAACCGGGTTTGCCAGCCACCATATCCCTTGAATGAGAGCAAGGATGAATTCAGAAATCCATAAAATACCAAGATGCGGGTTGGGATCAACCCATGCAGCAACAATTATCACAATATATATAATCCCCCATCCCCAGCTTCCATTGTAGAATTTATGAGCTCCAACAGGCCATAGGAAGATAGCCAGCAAACCTGCAACGATACTACTTTTATGTCTCACCTGCGGATGAACGGAACGAGTATGCTCAGGTTGTGGTATTTCTCCTTCTTTCATTATGGAGTGTTTCCTGAAATGACCAATACCCTTGCATACAGAAACAAAACCTACCAAAATAAGAGGTCCTAGAAATCTTGCTTTGGGCCATAAATTGAGGCATATCACGCAAATCACAATTAAGCCGACTCCTATTGCCGTATGCAACCATGCATCCTGCAGGAACGGTGATATTTTCCTTTCCTGTTCATTGTTCAATGCAACAGGTACTGGTGGAGGAGTTGCCGATATTGGCAAGGATGGAGGTGCTGCATACCAGGAGAATGCATCTGCACAATCTTTCCATGTATCCCAGCCAGGCATCCACGCCAGAGAGCCTTGTGGAAGTTCTCTCTTCTGATATAGTTGCTTCAGATCTTCCTCCGAGAAGGGGCCATCCTGCGTACCGTCTGGTCGTGTTATATGATAATCATTCATATTTTCTGTCAGAGTTTACCAACCTCTTCCCTGGTAAGTGCCGTCGTTGAAGCGCCCCGCATTCCGGGATCGTTGCACTTCGCCTGCTCCTCCGCACTGCGGACAGGTCATGCGGTATTGGCTTGATTCCGCACGGTTCCAGAGAGACCTTCCGCTGCCCGGGGTTACAACTCCACTTCCCCCGCACTTGTTGCAGATATCCATGGTATTGTTCTCGTGGAATTTATTGGCTGCATTGACCATCTGCTGCCATTGATAATCCGAACTGTTGCCTTCGTTTCTATTTCTCTGTATCCATGTATCTGATACATAGTGCGAGTCAGCAGGTTTCTTCGTTCCAAGTGAAATGAGTACGATCATTAGCATCACGCCAATGGCACAGACAGTATAATGGTTGATTCCGTAGGTTTGCCCCTTTACCTGTAATGCTCGCAGACCCCACTGATGGATCTGACTCAAAACCTCCCGATGCTGTATTCGATCTGACAGGTTCCTGTATCCTTCTGTTTCTGATGACTTGATCTTGCCGGCAGGGGAAGTTTTCCTGTCTCTCTCATCATGAACAAGAGGTACATCGGGACTGGATGGCATTCCTTTTGCGTTGAATCCCGGGGGAAGAGGAGGAAGGTTGGATCTGGCAATAAACCATTCAAAGGCATCTTCACAAAGACGCCATTGATCCCATCCTTCGGACCAAACGTAGGAATCAGAGGATAGAGCCCTCTGACGGTAGAGTTCTTCTAATTCGTCTTCAGTAAAAGGACCTTCCTGTGTGCTACCGGGTTTGGCGAGGTAATATGAAATCATGGGAATCAAAGAGTATATCCATGGAGCAACCGAGAGAAACCTCATCAGAGAAATGTTGTCAGCAGGCCTCCCAGGATGAGTACAGAAACAAGTACAATGCCGAGGATGGAAAAGGTACGCTTCCATGAGTACTTGAAGCTCCGGGCAATCAGAAGGATAGCCAGGACTTCGCCTAAGAGAAATAACCACGATGAATTCGTCAGATTGCCAAGCATATCGAAAACGGTCAAACCGACACACCACAAGATCAGTGTTTTGCGGTTCAAGATGGTATCCCTGGGAGAGAACAGCACCATACACCAGTAGAATAATAAGCCGAAAATGATGCTGACAACGAAAGGAACCGCAGGTAACGAGGGTGTCGAAGTTTTTATAAGCTCGTAGTATTCATCCAGTTCTCTTTGTGCTCCGGCATCGCCTGCATCGGCTTTCTGCTTCAATTCATTCAAGTACCACTGATTATTGCTATTCGCCCGGGCAAGCTGTTCACGCAACATATTAGCTCGCCCTGTATTACCGTTTCTCTCTGCTTCAGCAATGGCGTTTTCCATCTGGGCCGCCCCTATAGCGTACTGTCCTGCCGTAGTAGCACCTCCCATGTACTGATTGTATAATTGCTCCCCAAAACGACTACGCGCCTGCTCCATACCCTTTTCCATGTCAAGCTGCATTCCGGTTTTTTGTGGAGGAGTACTTGGCTCATCTTGAGACAACGCATTGTGGGGATAAAAAAGGCAACAAACGCCCAGCAGCAGAACGGTAAGAATTCTTTTCTTGAACCAAGATCCTTGTACATGACGTATTGTATTCATTGTTATGTTTATCTATATTAATTCCATCTGAGCAGGTATCTACCTACATGATAAGATGCGAAAAGAGTTAAAAGTAAAATACTGCAGAGAGTGACGTAAGATCGTCCAAAAGACCATTTAAAATCACAAGAAGTTCTGATTTCGACAAGAATTCCGAGACTTATCATCAAGAACGAATACCATACTCCCCAGGGGAATCTGAATGGTCTATCGAGGATTCCCCAGAACCTGAATTCATGGATAAAATACGGTATCCACCCACCAAATGTTAGATTACAAAGCATGTCGGCTACTGCTACCCCGGCACTCCATAGAAGAAGTCTTTTGTATCCGCCATTTTTCCCCACAGTTGAAAATACAGCAATAACGACAAACATTACCACTCCCAGGATTATGCTGAACAAAAGGCTAATCCATAGCCAGTCTCCCCTAGCTCCGGCCTCTTTCAACATTTCTACGATAAGGCTGTGACCTTTGGTCGAAGCCAGTTTAAGAGCGGTCTTACCAAATTCATCTTGATCATCAAGATTTGCCCCCGCATCAATCAGTATCCTGACTACCTGATCATGGCCGTTTTCTGAAGCTATCATCAGAGGAGTAGTCTCCTCCGCGCCTTTGACGTTAATGTCGGCTCCTGCATCAATGAGTATTTTTACAATTCCGGCATGACCTTTTGCCGCAGCTGCCAGCAGAGAAGTGATTTTATGCCCGTCACTTGTTGCGCGGACATCTGCCCCAGCCTGGATCAACATTTGAACGATGGCTCCATATCCCAGCGCAGAAGCTTGCATAAGGGCAGTCACGCCATTCGCATCTTTGGCATCAACATCTGCTCCGGCATCAATCAGTATTCTGGTAATTCTCTCATGTCCTCTCATCGAAGCCCACATGAGAAACGTTCTGCCTTGCTGATCTCTGGCATTAATATTAGTGCCTTGCTGTATCAACTTCAGGACCTCTTTATCCTGTCCTTTCGATATAGCAAGATACATGAACCGGGATAGTTCATCGATCGTGAACGAGGGGGTCAAAGTGTCTCCCCATCCTTCATTAACTTTTATATCTCCCCCTCCGCTATATATCTGTGAAGAAGCATTGTGTATGCTGCAAAGACACAACAAGACTGCCATCAGAATAATGAACCGGGGAAGCCGAATTCTTTGTCTGTGAGTTCCTGTTTCCATTATCCTTTATCGTGTTTTATATCTCTACACCCAAAATTCCTGCGGCCAGAAAAGTTCCGACAAAAGAAATCCCTATACTGATTCCTAATACACCTAATGATTTCCCCAGGGTGAAGTTCAAGAGCTTGTGAGCCACCAGGACAATCGCCGCCAATTCCAGCACGGCGAGAAAACCGGAATCCATCACGCCAATGATGAGATCGACCACGGCAAATACAATGGCAACCGTCTTGAAGTCCTTGATTGCCGCCGCTTCCTTGTGCTCCGACAGCCAGTAGAGCGACAGAAAAAGGGCTACTCCTCCTATCCCGGAACAAAGCAGTGTAAACAGTATCTCTCGTCCTGTATCCGTTTTCTGCAATTCCTGTGCCCCTTTCATCAAGGCATAGGGATTGATTTCCGCCAGAATTGAAGTCATGATCATGAAATGGATGTATTTGATGGTTGCAGAACATGTCTTTTGACTCGCTTCCAGTTGCGGCAGGACAACGTTCGAATACCGGAATCCGACTGGCTGATCAGGATGCCATGGGTGGCCCGTTCTCGTTCCAGTACAAATCGGCGCTCCTTCTCGCTGAGAGATCCGGGATGAGTGACCTCGACGATCACAGGAGTCATATGACCATCGGGGAAACAAACCATGCACCGGTGCTCTACCGTCTCCATCCCGCCCGGCCAGACAATGGCCCCGGCGCTTTGCACCTCTTCCAGAGAATGCCATTGAAACCCTTCCGATGAATCATGACTATGGCAATCCGGGTGTCGACAGTCCGCACAGCGATACCCCAGCGGCTCCCCGCACAAATCGTCCACCAGAACCTTGTGCCCGACAACCAGTCCTCCCTGCCTGTCAGCCTCCAGACTCTGGACGACATAACGATGCATGGCCCGTTCGACGAGCATCAGTTGGTGACCTCCACATTGAGGGCAGGTGAACTGGATGATACTTTTCATTGCTGGCATCTCGTTTACATTGCCTGTATATCTCCTTTTTACGATTTTAGTCAACGTAAAAATCTCACTTTAATCTCAAAAAGAGGAATGTTGTATAACCATATTGCCATTACTGAGCGATAGTGATACATTCCGAAGCATGGCAGGAGTGAATCAGGATGAGCTGAAAATGAACGTCAAGCTGTGGCTCAAGGCCAACAACTTCGACTACGCATGGCTTGCCGAACGATGTTTCGTGACGGAAGCGACCGTCCGCAACTGGATGGCTCAGAAACCCATTCCCGCCGCCAAGGAACACATCATCCGGGAATTGATCAAACAGCTCCCGCTGACTCTCCCGAGCCGGGTGCAGGTGGAAGAGGAAACATTGATTACCCTGAAGCTCGATCCGGATACCCGCAAGGTTCTTGAGAAGAAGGCCTTCTCCCAGGGCAAGACCTTGAAGGAATTCCTGGCCGACGAAGTGCCGAGGCTCGGCAATCCCCCGCTTGCCTGAGCTTATGGAAGCTCCCGACTTCGCTCTCCCTCCGGGAACCTTGCTTGGTAATTACAAACTTCTCAAGGTACTGGGCCGGGGAGGTTTCGGCATCACCTACATTGCCTGGGACAATCAGCTCAAACGCAATATCGTTCTCAAGGAATGCTTCCCTCTGGGGCTGTGCAGCCGGGATTCGAATACGGGAGAGATTATCCCGTTACCGCACGCACCCCGGCACACCTACCGGGCAGCCATGGATTCCCTCCGCAAGGAGGCGCAGACCCTGGCTTCCCTGAACCACGAACGAATCGTCCGGGTCTACGATGTTTTCGAATCCCATGGCAGTATCTTCTATGTGATGCCCTGGCTGGAAGGCGGATCGTTGCGGGAATGCATGGACGAAGCAGCCAACGGGAACAGCGCGATGACTACGGAGCAAACCGCCGAGTGGCTTCTGCTCCTTCTGGATGGCCTGGATTATCTGCATGGCAAGGGGATCTACCACCGCGATATCAAGCCCGGCAACATCCTCTTTGACGAACGAGGACTGCCTGTGCTGATCGACTTCGGTGCGGCGCTCAACAAGCCGGAAGCGACCTGCACAGTTACACAGGGAGAGTTCTCGTACGTTTACGCCTCCCCGGAACAAATCACAGGGAAGGGAGAGATTGGCCCATGGACGGATTTCTATGCGTTGGCTGCTACCTGGTACGAGCTGATCTCGGGAATTTCCGTTGAATCGGCCGACAGACGGTTGATGCAGGATGATGTCGCCCCGCTTTCGGGCATGAAGTTACCATGGCCATGGCCCCGGGAACTGATGGAATCCATTGACCGGAATCTGCGGCTCAAACCTGAAGAACGTTGCCAGATCGCCGGGGAGTGGAAGGAATGGTTGCAGCAGGGGAGGCCGTCCAGAACATCACATAGATTGGTTCTTCTTACACGCTTACTAATCGCGGCTGTCGTTGTCTTACTGGTTGGCGTTGCCGCCTGGGGAATATGGGGGACCATACAATCCTCCCAGCCAATAAACGCCTTGCCGAAGACGCACGAAGCAGCCATGGGAAAAACTGATCCAGCCTTAAAGTCGCCAAAGGAACTCAAGGATGCACTTTACCAAAAAGTACGTGCCCATTATAAGCTGGATGATTATCTCTCCCGGTTCCCTGAATTTGAACAGGAGGCTTATGCTATTCAATCCGAGTGCTTCAAGGAATTAGATGAGTTAAAACAAGAGTTGGAAAAGAAAATCCCAACTATTGCCACACATCATGAGGCCTCTTCCTATTCAGTCGCCATCAGCAAACGATATGAGGCTTTGTGTAATAAATGGGCCACAGCACACCAGACACTATCCACCAAATTCCTCAATGAGCTCATCCTTCCCCTGGCTCAAATAACCGATCACGTCATCGAAACCTATCCTGCCGCCAACATGGAAGAAGAAGCCCTCCTTCCCGCCATGGAAGACCGAATTTACAAAGAATGTAATGATCCTCTCGTGGAAATGAATATTCTTTTGGACGGCTTGAACGAAAAGATCCATGACAAACGCACCGAACAGGAGCTTTCCCTGTTGGATCAAGTGCAAAAGCGATCCAATGAGTTAGTTCAAAAGGAGGAAGAAAAAGCGTCTGTAGCTAGCCCTCCCTCGATTGAAAAGGAAATCCATCCTTCCTTCTCCGACAATGGTTTTGCTTCATATTCTACTAAAAGCCTCAAGACTGGCGCTATCCTTCAATTCGATGGACTAAAAGTCATCTACACGGTCAATATCGGTCACAACATGACGATAGATGACGAAGAGGTCAACGATTGGCTAACTGCGCGAGCCCATCTTTTACCTATTTCACAATGGAAATATCCTAAAAAAATAACCAATGAGACGAACCTGTCGTTTCTCTGGCTGAGTCAGGACGAAAACTATTTCACCCCATCAAAAGGAAGCAATTACCAGTACGATGGACAATCCATGTTGAAACAGTATTATCAACATGTTTCTGCCTATACTTGCCATGATAAGAAAGCTACGAGATTCCTCATGTTACTGGGTATGCTCAAAGGTTTCTACGTCGATCAAAACAACCAACAGGCCTTCCCCGGATTTTGGTTGCCGCTAAGCCAGGGGATTTATTCCAAATGGACAACACTACCTAACGGCCTCCCCTGTAACTTTCTTAATGACTTCCCCATAGCTCTGTTGGAATACCTATGGGAACCTACCCACCGGATCAACTATTGCAAGGGATTCCCCAAAGGGGCCTTTAGCAAAGAGGATATGAACCTCAACTACGAATTTGACATCAAGTGGCAAGATGATTTCCCTACAAAGGTAACTATCACACTGGATCTCACCCCTCTCGAAAAAAAGTTGTATCCGGTGACTCAAAAGAAAGAAACAATTGAGCTATAAAGCCGTCGAGTTGTAAGGTTTTACATAAGATAATCACGGCAAAAAGAAAGCCCTCCGAGGAACGGGTAAACGAGAAACTGTTTTGTACAGGAGCGTTTCTTCTCTATTGGCGGGAGGCCTGGAGGGGAATCAAATGGAGAGGACGACATGCAGTCAATACCCTAGAGAAAAAACTAGAGCATATCCAAAAACTTTTAACGGCCTGGAATTGAAAATTACTTGCGGCCTTTCTTGTTCTCCAGCCTTTTGATATTCTGCTCCAGTTCTTTCACATAGTCCTGTTCCGCCTGGTGTTCGGCCAGTAACCTGCGGTGTTCTTCATAGAAGCGGTATTGTTCCCGGACATGTTCCCGAGCCTGTTTCATTGACCGGTTTCCCTTGCCTTTTAGTACACGCCTTCCCATGAGACGAAGCAGTTCGTTAAGCTTGTCTTCCCACTCATGCAGAAATATCTCACGGCGGTTCTTTGCCTGATCCTCGACAAAGTCCAGACACAGGGAGGTCAAACGATTGAAATCGCTGATTTCTTCCTCGTTAAGGTAGTTCTTTGCAACAGTGATATCACTGGCATGGATTCGGTCTCCAACCCAGCTGGTCAACCCCATGTTGGGCGCTGATGCGTCTGCCCGCATCATCATCAATTCCGCAGCACTGTGTCCGGTAATGGCATAGTGCAGTTTGTTTTGAATCGAGCTGAAAAACTCCGTCGTTTCCTTTCCGGACGGCACATAGTCGGCCGCCATGGCAAAAACATCCTTGATGCGCAGGTACATGCGCCGTTCGCTGGCACGAATGTCCCGAATACGCTCGAGCAATTCATCAAAATAGTCCGGCAACGGTGTCGTTCCGGGAATCGGCGGGTTCTTCAAGCGTTCGTCATCAATGGCAAACCCCTTGATCATGTATTCCTTCAGGCGCTGGGTCGCCCATATGCGAAATTGAGTGCCCCGTATGCTATTCACCCGGTAACCGACGGAAATGATCATATCGAGGTTGTAGAAGATAACAGAACGTTTCACCTGTCGTTCCCCTTCGAATCGAACTGTAAAGAAATTCTTTACAGTTCCATCCTCTTGAAGCTCACCTTCTTGCAGGATATTCGCAACATGTTGCCCGATGTTCTGTTTACTTGTCTGGAACAGTTCAGCCATCATCTGCTGGGTCATCCACAACGTCTCATCATGGATGCGAAGATCCAGACGGATGTTGCCATCCGGAGAAGTATACAATAACAACTCTCCGGGAACCGGGGTTTCATCTTCTGTCGGCAGATGGGTCATACCTTATCTTCTTTTCGATCAATCCATATTGCAACCCGAATAACGGCAGTCATTCTGGAACAATAAGCCCAATGGAGTATAGCAAAACCGGCATGCATGCAAAGCTCAAAGCTCACATCGTCCTACGACTTTCATCAAGAGGCATCATTCCGATGGGAAGATCTCTTGAAATAACTCCAACTGCTATTTTAGAAAAATGCATAAACTTGAAATAACGGAATAACTTCATTCATGTTGTAGCGCCAGCTAAAAGAAAGCCCCTCATAAGAGAGACTTCCTGATGTTGCCAGTCCTACACCTGCCACACATCCTCCGGGAGCGGAGTCAACGATACCCCGTCGCCCGGCACGGACATGCTGGCCATGCGGACGCTCCGGCTCAGCCATGCGAAGAGTTCCGGGAACTTCTGATCGTTGACCCGCATGGGAGGACGCCCCGGGCTGATGCTGCAAAGCTCCGACAGATCGGCACGGCCTATACCGAAGACGAACACACTGAGCTTGCGGGCAGCCGTCAGTTCCTTCAATCGTCCCTCCAGCTCCCGGTGCCGGGCGCTGGTCGGAACCCCGTCCGTCATCACGACGAGCCAGGGCTGGTAGTATTCCACCCCATGTTCCCGATAGGTACGTTTACGGCTGTCAAGTTCGGCCAAAGCCAACTCGACAGCTTCACCCAGGAGCGTTTCATTCTCCTGAGACGTGGTGATCTTCAGGCCTGTGTCAGATTCTCGGATCGGGCCGAATTCTTTCACCGTTGCTATAGTCTGGGCAAAGGTCATGACCGCTACGTCAGCGGCCAGTTTTGCCATGGGATCGGCGAGGATGTCGTTGATGAACCGCTCAAGGCCGATATTCAATTCGTCCATCCGGGTGACGATGTTGTCTCCCGTGACGATATTCCAGTTGAGCCCATCAGCGTATTCCTGACAGACAATATGTTGGTTGTCGCCCCGGACAATGCCGTTCATACTGCTGCTGGCATCCAGCAGGAAGAGAACGGGAAGCCGAGCGTTGGTGTTGTTGCTGAACTCGCGCATGGCGGCGAGTTGTTCCTGTTTGGTAGGGTGTGTAGATGATGTAGACATTATGGTTTTTATTAATGGTTGATGGTAGGATTCCGAGATGACTGATTCAATGCGCTACGACGCCTGATGCAGAGCCTGCACAGAGGACGGGCATGAGATTGCCGTAAACGCCGTGCGACATCGTCAGGAGCTTCCCGGAAGAGAATCCCGCAGTCCGTACAAATGTTGGGTGTCATCTTCTCCAGCAAACTGCGGGGCGGACAGGAACGGTCGTGCAGAAGATCCCGGTACATGGGATGATCCCTTCTGCCACCCGGTTCCATATCCCTGAGGTATTGATGAAAACAACGCGCCAGATACCCCGGCATGACGCGTGGACGCAAATCGCGACGCTGGACACAGGTAAGATTGTGGCCTAGGGCATAGCGAAGCTTGCGTGGGAGATACGACCAGACATAGCGTCCGGGGGTATCGGGCGGGTAGATTCCCGCAGGTGGCTTGTACGAAGCAAACGCATACGGCAGTTCTCCCTTTCTGGCGGATTCCCGCATGTCTCCTTCTCCCCCTTGTCGGGAGAACGGAGACAGACCGAGCGTCAGCGTCATGAAGAGCAGGACGGACAGGGCGTAGGCATCGTGACTGCAGGTGCGGAGGAAACCTCCGTAATTGCCGTGGAGCTCCGGAGCCCGGAACCGTTCCGTGCCGACAGTACAGGGATAGTCCTCGACCTGGAAACTGTCGGCATCAATCCAACAGACGGAACTATCGGAAGAGACCATCACATTGCCGGGATGTAGATCACCCAGGATAACGCCATGACGGTGCAATATTTCGACTGATTCAGCCAAATGCAGGCACAGTTTGATGAGGTCGTATCGAGTCCATAATGGAAACCGGTTCTTCAGCAGTTCCGCATGAGAAGCAAATGCCCCGAGAGGAACACCGTCCACCCGGGGAATCAGTACGCCGACAAAGCGTCGTAGTTCGTCGTACAGCACAGCACGAGGCCACGCCACGCACGGAGAACGAATAGGCCGGGAACACATCAACCGAAGCTTCTGCTCGCGCCAATGTGTTCGTTGCACCGAGTGGTAGAGCTTGGCCACTTGTGGTACTTCAACAAAAGTCTGAGCGGCAAAGACAGCTCCTTCCCCTCCTTCTGCAATAGGGGTATGCAGAACTATCCGTTCTCCTTGACCTGTGAAAAGAATGTCTCCCGTAGAGTACTTCCGGTTATTACCGCTAAGTGTTTGATCCAGCCGCCTCACCCGATGGTGAAGAGTGTATAATGTAGTCATGGAAACATGACGGCAGGTAATGAAGCCGTCATGTATAGATGACGCGGAGGGAATAAATTTTTCAATTATGATTGATAAAAAATGGATATGGAAACATTTTATCAATCATATTAGGGCATTCATTCCATGTCTTGATTCATGATGCTATTGATCGTGTTAATCAATGAATCAAAAGGCTCCGGTTCATCAAAGAGCATGGCTGAAGTCTGTTCGTAGTCCCTTTGCCATTTTCCTAGCAATTCAAGAGAATCCGGGATCAGTTTCAGATCTGAGGGAGCCAATGTATCGTAATCGACCCATGTCTGCCAATGGTAGAGCTTACGTTTGTCCCTTACATCGAAGAATAGCTCCTTATCAACATATTCCGCTCGGATAAGAGCTGCCACATCATAATAGTGGCGTGCCAGCCTGGTCTTGATACCCCTCTCTCCATGCGGACAGGTATTATTCTCATGGAGAATGAAACACTTCTCCCAGAATGTTCGGGAAGGGCTAATCGTTCGTACTTCAGTTGGATCTGAAAACTCCGGGAATCCTTCCCCAATGTAAGAATCGACCATCCTGGCTTCGGATGGTTCCGTCTGAGCTCGTCCGCTCAATTCGATTTTGACAAAAGGACGAATGTAGAGGCTTTCATTCTGTTCAAACAAGGATGGATAATGGATTAAAAGAACAAATGGATCGCGTGCCGTGGACAGATTTTCCAACCCGATATGCACATTCTTGATCCCCATTTCTTTCATCCTCTCCTCCATGATGGGTAGGAGAACATTCTCCATCATCCTCCGGTAGTGGGGGCGAATCTTACGTAATTTAGCATCCCTCTGGCTGGCGGATTGAACCGCTGTCGGCTTATCTTCTTCACCTAGTTCAGGGAAGAAATGAGGAGATAACGCAACATCGATATCCTCAGAGAAATGGCGTATGATCTTGTACGCTTTGGAGAGGGAGGTCCCGCCTCTGAAGCATAGATGAGGCTTCAATGATTCTTCCTTAAAAAGAATATTCAGAACCCGGCATACCCAGAAATCCTTTTCAACAATAGAGGGAATGATACCCAGCTGCTCGCCAATGTGACGGCACAGGAATATTCGATCTTCGGATGGGAGACTAAGGAAATCACTCATGAGAGACAGGGGGCGCGATTACCTGTTGTAGAATGGGGCGCATCCATACAGGAACAAGTTCCATATCACGAGATAATTGTTCTTTCTCCGTATCGGAAAGCCGCCTGGTTAATTGAGAGACAACAAAATCACGATCTATCGACTCTCTACCCAGCGAACGCAAGGCTTGAACAACCAATCCCGTAATACTACCCGACAGGCGCATCAGCTTCGGAGATGTTTTCTTGAAACGGAGTTTCCATCCACCTACGCGAACCGTTGCAGAAGGTCGATCCGTTAAATACTCGTACCGTCCGGCCATTTGGTCGGAAAGCCACAAAGCATTAGCGGCATAGATTCCATTAGGCAAAAGACGAGCCTCATTTTTTCTTGCCCAGGCTTTCGCTACCTGTTCCGGGTCAGTTGGTACGGGCAAATTAAATCTTTTGTTGGTAGCAGGTATCTCATAGATCCCCGGAAGGATACGCTTGAGCTCGCCATCCCTTGCCATGCGAGAAAGCGCTTGATCTACTGCTGTTCGGGGCCAGAACGCAAGAAAATCGGAAGAGGTAATAACCTCTCCTTTTGCCTTCTCGGAAAATATTTTTTCCCTCAGCTGGCTCCTGATGCTACCCTTCATGATTAAAAAGTATTGTTTATCTGACTAAAGTCAATAAAAAATGCTGTTTATCTGACTAAATAGCTGTAGCAAAGATCAGCTAACCGCATCCGGGATGATAGAAAGGTATGCTTCAGCATCCTTGCGCGAGACGCCCTGCCTGTAGTGGGACTCCGTCATTGGAGTTCCGCTGTGGCCCAGCCACCGGGCGACATCGGGTAACGGATGAAGTGCGGCATGGTAGGACGCGAATGAGTGACGCAATGCGTTTTTGGGTATATTAATGCCTGCCTTGGTTGCGAGTTGATCCAGGCGATAGCCATATCTGAGTTCGTCATCCCGGGTCATTGGCTCCCATTCGCCTACGGATAGCCATGCCTTGATTTGCGGGGAGGTGGGTATGTAACGATCCTTCGTTTTCCCCTTTGGTCCTTTTGCGATTTCACGTGAAACAAAGATATCGTCATCTCCATCCGGCTTATCCTTGTATTGAACCACTTCTGAACGTCTTAGCCCGCACAATCCCTGTAGAACAATACGGGAAAGCATGGGGCGGTCATATTTCAATGCCGACTCAAGCAATTTCCGGAATTCGTCCGGGGTAAGAATCCCGATGGATATATGGTTCTTGGAAGGGGCGACGGTCAAAGAGACTGGGTTTTTCTGAATCAGATCGTGCTGAATGACCCAGAGGAAAAAGGCATTCAGAGTACCGCGGTATCTGTATTTACTGGTATTCGATAGGGGCTTTCCCTGATACCGAAAGGAATCCAGTTTGTCGTTGATTTCATCAGCTTTGATTGATGACAACTCACGGTTTGCCCAACCTTGTTGCCATTTATCGAGCTCATGAAGTACGTTCTTGTGATGGGACAGTTGACATTGCCCTCTATTCAGCATCAGTGTCCTTTCCTTCCGATACATATCCATGGCTCCTCCCAGAGAAATACCTATCGGAGGCGGTTCCGGGGCTGTCACTTCAACACTGTCGGAGATGAGGCTTAATTGCGATCCGAGTAAATCCTTGATTTCCTGCTCTTTGGTATCCGTGAGAGCATCTTTCCACCACGAAAGGAGCTCCGTCGCAAATTTCTTTACCTCTTCCGGATCTTCATGCTGGTACAAATATTGAAGCGTATGTTGCAGAAGGTTGTTGTTCTTTCCAAATTTTCTCCACAAGCGAATAGCGAACATTTCGATCACGGATTCACTCTCCGCGACCATATTGAATATTGTCAGCGCGTCGTCGATATGCCCCTTGTCATACATATCGTAGAGAGCCCGGGCTTCGTCGTAATCGCGGAAGGTGCGCTCTTTCCATTCTCCCGTGTCCTTATCAACAAAGCGGAGCCGCCAGACTGAAGGGCGTCCTGCTTTCTGTACTTTTGTGAGTTTAACCTTATTGCCATATCGTCCTTTGGCATGTTTCCTCTTCATGTCACAAGGATAGTCGTTTAGAGAAAAAATCTCAAGACGAATTGGGGGACAAACTGGGGGACATGTTCATAAAACATTACTAATAAATAAAATTGGTTAGATTCAGGTTCTAGTGGGGGTTCACCCGTGAAGGTTCGAGTCCTTTCGGGCGCACCAAACAAGGCCTTGCAAGTTAACTGCTTGCAGGGCCTTACTGGTTTTATGATGTATTCGTGCATTGGCTTTGACGCAACGCCGGAAGATTGGTGAAGGGGCTGGATAAGGATTATTGCTCCGTTGTTAAGGAACGCCTGTGGTTTTCAGGGGAGGGGGCGTTGCCTTTTTGGGAGTGGATGCCTGCGAATTGTTCATGCGCCAGCTTCATGAACATGCAGGAGGAACATTTCCTTTCAGCGGTAATGCGTTGCCTGCGCTCCTGGTCGTAAAGTTTCTCGTAGCGTTCGGCGCGTTTCATTTCCCTCCAGAGGAAGATGCCCATCACGGCTGCCACGGAGGCACCGTTTTGAACGTATTCAAGCAGGGGATTGAGTTCTGAAGTCGCCATGCAAACAACCGCAAGGGTGTTGGCTAAAACGACACTTGTAGTAACGGCAGTCTGGGTCATGGGGCTGGAAAGGTCATGTTTCGAAACTTCTGCGCGCTTCGGAAATGCTTCCGAATTGATGGAGCTGCAAATGCGGCGGATCTGTAAAGGATTTCCATGTTCCTCCCCACTCCAGGCCGTCAATTTTTGCGTAAAGTTTGCCAAGAGTGGTGTAAAGAGGGTGATTGGGCAGGTAGTTGCGGTCCTGGAAAATTCCAAAATCCCAGGCCAGGCCGAAGTTGTGCCAGCTCTGGCCGCCGCGGGCATTCGTTACTTTAGGGCGTTGCCTGTAGAGGTCATTCTGTTCGGCATACGTGCGCGTTCCGCAGATAATTTTTGCTTCATATCCCTGGTTGACGGCTTCATTCCGGGCCAGTTTGAACCACTGCCGGGCGGCTTTTTGCGCTTCCGGAAGAAGGGTGGAGATGTTCCGTTCGGTGCGTTCGTCAAAGCATCCGGTCTCCATTTTGTACCGGTCGGCGTTCGTGCTCCAGCGTTCCGTTCCGTTCCGCGTGCCGTTGCCGGGAATGCCGTCAATGGCTCCGTGATAGTACCCGGCCAGGCGCAAGAGCCTTTGCCAGTAGAAGGTATCTTTCTGCAGGTCGGAAATGCTGTCAGCCATTGTCGTGGTTTTCCTGTTCCTTTTTCCGGTCTTTGGTGACAATGCCGATGAGGCCTGCCGCCGCCATGCCTGCGGCGATAATCTGGTCGGCAAGAGCTTGTTCGATAGTGGCTCCGCAGGCTGTGGCCAGGGCAAGGAGGCCCAGCCATGTGGAACGTTCCGTCAGTCGATTGAGAATGTATTTGAACATGTGATGGTCGGTTGGTATTGAAAAGTCCCTCTGTGGGAGAAGGGGGAACCCGCCTTTCCGGGAATGCCAAAGGATGGGGAAAAGGTTTTTCCGAATCCTCTCCGCCAATGGGGAAAGGGGGCTATCGGTTCTCCGCACAAGTTGCTCTGAGGTTGCTGCCGCGATTTGCAAAGATTCCGCGGATACTTTTATTGCTTGCCCTAATCGGCAAAATCCGTCACAGGAAACGATACTTGTCTTTTATTCATGAAGATACCATAATGCGCCAACCAACGCCATTATGAATAACCGTTTAACATCGTTTATTATCCGCAGATTTCTACCATTTCTCCGATATGAATATCTCAGGGAATTGGAAGCGTACCTCAGAAAAGAGGTAACCGGTTTTCCTACTGTAATTCCTCCTGAACCTTTTTCCGACCGCCAACAGCTGGAGGCATACCGCAGGGCTCTCGGGCAAACTATTATTTCCGGCATTTGTTACCGGATGTACGGCCTTAAAAAGGAGACGGACAAGATTTACCGTATTTTCCACCTTTTGCAAACGTGCAGTTCCGGTGAAGCTACTGCGGATTTGCGGGAATACGCCGAATCGTTGGGCGTTTCCGTCAACAGAGATTTTTCCAATGGAATTGAACTCGCCGTTCTGCATTTTCTGGACGGCAATATCAGCTTGCTCAGGCAGATTGAGGAATTGCATTCTATTAAAAAGAGGAAATCGTATCGTATTCTTCCCCCCATGAAAGATGCGCTTCCTTTTCCCATGATTACGGAGAAAGAAAGGGAGAAGGAAAAAGAAGGCTGCCGTCAATATCTGTCCCGAATTTTGTCGCAGAAGGGGATGACTGACGTATGCGTTATCAGCTGTGACCGGATTTCCTCTGATTACTGGTTTACCATCAAACGGGGGCATTATCAGGAAACCGTTGATGAGGTTGACACGTCGGCCAAAGAGATAGTCAGCAGCATACGTACTCCCGGGAATACGGACATTGTCATCTACAGGGGGAGTTCGAAATGCCTGTACATCAATTTACAGGTCAGCGCCAGAATCCAATGGATGATGCGGGCCTATGCCGTCATTGCTGGCCGCATGCTGTTCGGCTCGGATATTTGGGAATTAAGGAACCGCTACACCCTGAGCGTGTTTAATAAGAAGTCCATCGCCGACATTGAGGTGTTCAATAATATTCCGGGTCTGCGAAGGGTTGCTGTTTATAAGCTTGTCATGTCCAGGCCTCTCCATGCAAGGAAGAGGACGGAGAAAGAAGTGTTGATGAGGGGATTTACAGGCACTTACAAAAGCCTTTCCGAGCTTGGCGATGAAGACGGCCCCCTGATTGTCGTCCCCAGCGGGTTCCATGTGGACAAGGCGTTTTTTTATTTTGAGTTTGAAGAAGGAGACCCGAAAACCGTTTCTTTGACTCCCGATTCCAATGGCCTGGAATTGGAAAGCGAGCAATACAGGCTCATTGATATGTATTTTGAACAGGCTGGTTTTGACCAGTTGTACAATAGGATTCATGGAGCTTAATTACGGCAATATCCTCAATATCATTATTGAAAGTGAGAGCCTGGAGTCTCCCGATTGGATATGGAAGGCCAGGGTGGGCGGGGATTTTTATCCGGGGCACTGGGTATGCGGCTGTAAACTTGCCGGAATATCCGGTGACTATTACAACCCCGACGATATCGGCAATCCTTTGAAAGTGGTGGCTCTGCCTCCGGAAGAAGAGCCTTTTTACGAGTACGGAGGGAACCCCGGGGAAGAAGACCGCAGGCGTTTTTATGTATTGAAGGAACCCTGCTGCCGGGAGCCTGTTGAGAGGAGCGAGCTTTTCGTGCATGCCCTGGTGTTCAGGAAGATTGCTTTGAATATTGCCCGTTCCTGCGGAAAGACGGAGAGGGAAATCAGCGGAACGGAGCTGATTCCGGAGTGCCTGATCAGGCTTTTTGATTTTCCCGTAACCGCCTATTTTGCTTTTGCTTTTGATGAGCGGCTGGTTTCCAGATGCCTGCGCGCCATCCGGCAGGCACAGCCGGAAAAGCCCTTTCTTCTCTTGGTGATGGGGAAGCGTTGGCGGACTGCCGCCATGGAGGCTGCAATTGTTGAGAAGTACAAAGGCATCGTTGTTTCCATTCCCGACGTCATGGTGACGACGAAAGATGGATTTGCCTGGGCATACGGCTATTCCTGGGAGTGGCTCAGGCAGGGCATGCCTGTGCATGCGCGCACGGGGGAAAGCCTTCCAACCGGCGCCATGTGGGAGGATCTGTGGATTTCCGTGACCGATGAGCGGGAAATAGTCTTTTCCTGTTCACGGGGCGGTGGAGAAGTGAAGGAATTCATGAGGTTTTCCTATCGGGAGGAAAAACGTTTTTTCAGCAGGCAACGGGCGGCGGCGGGCCAGGATTCCACGAAGCCGGCTTATAAGATGCTGTTTTTGTACGTAATGAATCCGGATAAAGCCTGTTTGGACAAGGAGCTTCTAAAAAGGGCCGGGATAGGGAATGAGGCGGAAGCCAGGTCGGATTTGAGAAAAGTTCTTGTGGAAAGGCTGCCCCAGCTGGCGGAAAGGGACCCGTTTGCCAAGAAAAGGGAGAAGTCAAGGCAGGGCATGTACCGCCGGTTTCAGGTAGTGCCCTGTAAATCTTATATCCGTCCTTTGGAACTGATGCTTTCGCTTGAAAGGAAGCCGGAAAGGCACAGGTAGGAGGGCAGGCGGTTATAGACCCTCCCCATGAGCGGCTAGCTGGATGAGCTTATTCGTCCAGCTAGCCGCTTTCTTTTGGTAAATATATGAATTTCAAATAATAATGATGATGTGAAAGTGGGGCGTTTTTCGCTAGCTGGATAAGTCCGCACAGGGTTGGTGAATATGCACGAAAAGCAATCACCATCCTTGTTGGAAACCGTGGAAAACCACGCCTTATATCTCGCTCAGCGCCTCCGTTCAAAAGCAAAATCCATCGGATTTCAGATACCTGAGGAAGAGTATCTGGATGTCCTTCAACGGTTCAGGATCCGATGTTGGGAAATTTGCCGCCGTTACCGGAAAAGCGGAGCCGCCGGCATGAAAACATACCTGGGCAATGCAACCGTTTTTGAGCCGGAACGCTATTTGCGCGAGAGGAACCGGAAGAAGAGGCTGCTGCTGCGGGAAGCCCGTCCTCTTGAATATGAGAATGGCCGGGAAATTGATGCTGATGAGCATTCGGAATTCCTTTCCGGGCTGATGTTCCGGGAAGAATTCACGCGGGAAATGGAATCTCTGGATCCGCAGGAAAGGGCGCTGGTTGAGGCATTGATTGACGCTGAAGGGAATTTGTCACGGGCTGCCAGAAGCATTCATCTGGAGGAAAGCAGAGCGCGCCGAATCAGGAAGCGCCTCCGGGAGGAAAAATTCACTTTTTTAAGAAATGGGCGGCGAATTTCCGGAAACGCGGCAAGCAATCATAGTGAAGGCAGATGAACGTTCTTTCTTTTCTGGCGCATGCCCTGTCCGGGACAGCTCCGTGAAGAGCCGTTTATTCACTTTATCAAGAACCATAAGCATTTGAAAAATAAAATGATGAATATAACAAAAACATGCGGGAATTCCAGTTCCCGGCCTCAGCGTTCGGAAAATTCCCTTTCCTGTCCCGTGACGGATGCCGCGGCAGGCCCCTCTCATGAACCCCTGCTTCCCGTAGGCACGGTTACCGGAGATATCAGGAACAACGACATTGTCCTTCCCCGCCTGAACATTGTTCAAAGCGTAGGCGCCCTTTCCGGGATATTTCCCCCCGGCAGTATCATCCTCAACAGGGAGGTTGTTCTTTCCGACGGAAGCGTTCCTCTGGAGCTTTCCGTGCTTTCCGCACGCAAGCAGTTTATTGAAAAACTCCCCTTTGATTCCGTGGAGAAGCCGGCCGTCTTCAATTCTCTGGAAGAAGTAAGAGCCGCCGGCGGCTCGGTCGGCAGAGAGCCGGGAAACCGGCCTTCTTTCGCTCCCGTTCTGCATGTGCAGGCGCTTTTCAAGGCTCCGGAGGGCGTGGATTATCCCTTTCCCCTGGAGTACGAAGGAGAGGCTTTCGGGCTGGCTGCCTGGTCCCTGCGCGGCATGGCTTATTACCTTGCGGGGCGCGACATCCTCACGGCTTCCAGATTTGCCCTGAGGAATGAAGTATTCGCCGGCAAGTGGAAGCTTACGACCAGGCTCAGGAGGCTGGAACATAATGGCATTTTCATTCCCGCGCTGCGCAGTGCGGGCCGCAGTACACCGGAGTTCTCCTCCTTCATCAGGAGCATTGGTTAAATTTCTTACCCTCCGCAACGAAGAGCAGCGCTCATGAGCAGTCCAATCAAGAGATTATTCGTCAACGGGTTCCCGAGCCTCTACGGAGGAGCGGGAACGGAACTTCACCACCAGATCATTGTCTGGCGCAAGATGGGCGTGGAAGTCCATCTCATCCCGTCCTGGGATTACCACGGGGAGCCTCTTTACAACGAGATGGTTTCCCTGGGCGTCATCATGCACGCCCCCGCGGACTGGTCGGCCGTCCAACCCGGCGACCCCGTGCTCGGTTTCTGCAATGCCGGCTTCCTCAACGCCTTGCCGGAAATACGCAGGCATACGAAACGCACAGTTTTCATCAACTGCATGACGTGGCTTTTCCCCAGGGAAAAGGAGGCCATGCAAAAGGGGGAAATCGCCATGTTCCTCTATCAGAATGAAGCCGTCCGCCAGGAAGCCATGCCCGTGCTGCGCAAGCTCAACGGCGACCCGCAAGTGCAGTTCCTGACCTTCAGGCCCTATTTCCATGCGGAATCCTTCCCCTTTATCCGGGAACGCGATGAGGATTTCTTCGGCTGCGGGCGCATCTCCCGCCAGGATGCCGACAAGTTCGCGGCCAACACCCTGCATATCTACGGCGCATTTGAATCCCCCGTGGAGAAGCGCGGCCTTTTCCTCGGTTTTGACAAGAGGAGCGAAGCCAAGATAGGCCGGCCCTTCGACTGGATTCGGATTGCCCGCAATCAAAGGGAAGTTTCCCAGCAGGCTTTTTATAGGCACAGCCGGATTATCCTCCAGCCGACGGATACGACGGAGAACTGGCCCCGCATCGGCTTTGAGGCGATGGCCAGCGGCAGCGTGCTCATTGTGGACAACCGGGGCGGGTGGCGGCAGATGGTGGAGCACGGCAAAACAGGATGGCTGTGCAGCAACGAAAGGGATTTCATCTACTACGCTTCCAAAATGGCCTGTGAACCGAATCTTCGCGACGACATGGCGGAGGCGGCCCGGGCGCGCGGCCTGGAGCTGGGCGGGCTGGATGTTTCCCTGGAGAGCTGGAAGGAAGTGCTGGAGGCGATGGCAAGACTCCCGGAATGAACATGGAACGGAAAACCGGCCTTATGAATAAAAAGTATGTTTCCCCGTGTTTCCTGCCCGGCATGCGGCTGGGCAACATCATGTTCACGCTGGCGGCCGCCTGTGCCCACGCCCGTACCGTAGGGGTGGAGTGTCGGGTGCCCTGGGCTTACAATGACGCTTCCCTGATGCTGCGCTCCCGGCTCGGCGGCTGGGTGCTCCCTTCTACGCCGTGCGGCACCAATGAACCTCCATCCTGGCAGGAACCTTCCTTTTCCTATTGTCCGGTTCCCTCCCGCATCCGGACGGGCGGGCTTCGCGGCTACTTCCAGAGCGCGCGGTATTTTGAAGGGCAGGAAGCGTTCATCCGGGCGCTTTTCGCGCCTCTCACCGCGGAGAAGGAGCCCGGCGCCGTTGGCATTCACATCCGGCTTGGGGACTACAGGCGCCTCCGTGACAAGCACCGCATTCTGGACCCTGGTTTCCTGCGGAGGGCCGCAGGGCATTTATCATCCGGGAAGAACCGTCTGGTGCTGTTCAGCGATGAGCCGGACGAGGCGGCGGAGATGCTTGCGCGCGTGCCGGCATTCGGACGCTTTGCGCTGGAAATCGACCGCGGCGCTCCGTGCGAATCCCTCCGCCGCATGACGGCGATGGAGGAACTCGTCATGTCGTGTTCTTCCTTTTCCTGGTGGGGCGCGTGGCTGGGAAATACCCGGAAGGTCATCGTTCCGCGCGACTGGTTTGTCGGCGGTGTGGAAGACTACCGGGATATTTACCTGCCCCATTGGGTAACACTGTAATTCCGCCACGAACCCATACCCGTAAAACAATGAATACGAGAACCGTTACAAGCCTCTGGGTGGGCGGGGAACTTCCCCTGATGTCCGTTCTGTGCATCAAATCGTTCCTGGACCATGGCCATGCTTTCCAGCTTTTCACCTACCGGAATTACGACAATATTCCCGCAGGAACGCTTGTGCGCGATGCGCGGGATATTCTCCCGGAGGAGGCGATTTTCCATGATTCCCACAATAGCCTGGCGCCGTTTTCCGATTGGTTCCGCATGAAATTCCTTTCACAGGAAGGCGGCTTCTGGGTGGATATGGACGTCATCTGCCTGGGTGATGAACTTCCTACCTCTCCTCTCTGGTTTTGCAGGGAGTGGGCGGAGGTGGTGGCCGTAGGCGCCATGGCCTTTCCTCCCGGTCATTCCGTTCCCGCAACCCTGTGCCGCCTTGCTGAGGATCCGGCGCTCCGCGTCCCCTGGGACTCTCCGGAAGAAGTCCGGGCCAAGGAGGAACTGCTACGCCGTGTGCCGGATGTCGCCGATCGCCGGCGCCAGGTGCCATGGGGATTTTGCGGCCCCACCGGGATGACGCGCGCGTTGCGCCACTGCGGCCTGTTTGACCGGGCCGCTCCGTCTTCCCACATGTATCCGGTCCCCTGGACGAGATGGCGCGACTGCTACAACGGCAACATACGCCTTGCCGGGCCGGAATTGTCCAATGCCTGGTGCGTCCACCTCTGGGGAGAGATGGCCAGGCGGGAGCCGGACGCCTGGGAAAATATGAGCCGCAACAGCATGGCAGGCGAGCTGCTGGACAGGCATCTGCCGGGCCACGCCTGGAAGCCTGCCCCCGGGCCGCGTAAAAAAGTGAATATCCTGGTGGGCATTTGCAGCTGCACAGGCGCGGCGAACCGCCGCAAGGCGTGCCGGGAGACCTGGCTTTCCCATCCTCAGGAGGGTGTGGAATGCAGATTTTTCCTGGGGCGGCGCACTCCTTTGCCCAATGAGCCCGATGTAGTGGCCCTTTGGGTGGAGGACGATTACAGGCACCTGCCCGCCAAGGGGCTCGCCTTTTATCAATATGCCCTGGAACATTATGACTTTGACTGGCTTTTCAAGTGCGACGACGATACCTGGCTGGCGCTTGACCGCCTGGAAAGCCTCTGCGACGGCCGCTATGACCTTGTGGGCGACATGTCCCTGGCGGACAGAGGGTTCCCCAGCGGCGGAGCGGGCTACCTGATGAGCCGGGCGCTTGTGGAGGGCATTGTGGCGCACGGCGGCCGGGTTCCCGCCGTCGGGGCGGAGGACGTCATCTTCGGCCGGCTGGCGCGGGAACTGGGCGCGCGCGTCCATGCCACGCCGCGCCTCTTCCTCAGCCATGCTCCAGCGCCCCACCGCCTGAATGACCAGGTGAGCGCCCATTGGTGCTCTCCGGGCAGGATGCACGGCATTGAGGCCCTTTTCCATGATGAGCCGGTGGCCGTTTATGACGCCGTGCATCCCCATTGGAGGGACGAACTCCTGTTTTTTGCCCGGGGCCGTTTCATGCGCGGCGCCGGCGGCTGCGCCGGGCGCTACGTCCTGCAGGACGGGCTTCTCACGCTGTTCTGGGATGACTGGGCGCCGGAAGCTCTGGAAAAAAACGGCAGCGGATTTTCCCGCGGTCCGTTCTTCCTGACCCCTGCCGCCGGCAGCCGGCAGCTTCCTTTTCCGGAGTCCGTGTCCTGACGGGCATGGCCTCCATTCCCTGTTCTTCCCATCCGTCCGCCGTGGTGCGGCACGGGGAAGGAAGATGAACCAATCCAATCGGCGCCTTTCGCGCCGCAATAAAACAACAATCATCACACAATGTTTACCAACGATCAACAAAATGACGACCCCTCTTTGAACAGGGGTTCCGCAAACATGATTAACTCCAACCCCGCCGCCGGGCTTCCCGATGCGGCCAGCCAGCCCGGCGCTCCGAGCGCCGCAGCGCCCCTCAATGCCATGTCCACACCCATTCAGCCATACGGCGCGGATTCCGTTATTTATGAGAAATCCGACAACTTCGTTCAGACGTCTG